>Ga0209193_1000930_pt1 | contig 16612 bp, 17 predicted proteins | sample COGITO_mtgs_1003_FD_185515 | JGI IMG/M metagenome (GOLD analysis project Ga0209193, IMG submission 185515) | Pelagic marine microbial communities from North Sea - COGITO_mtgs_100330 (SPAdes) (version 2) | ecosystem: Environmental > Aquatic > Marine > Epipelagic ... | reverse complement strand
GCACTCAAACAGAGATATAGTACGCCAGAGACGGGATGTTTAAAAGAACCCAATGGTATAGAAGAATGTGTAGAAGAAATGGATCAATGTATACACTCCATGTCAGCCAACTTTCTGGCCACGGGTATAGAAGATAGTATTTTCGCCTTCAACCACTATTACGACTCTTCTGTCGAGTCTGGTCCCAAACCTGTAACATATATCCGAAAACCAGGTTCAGATGAAAATTTATATACATTCGAAGAAGGTAGTTCCGTACGTTTAAAAATGTCTGAATGGTTAGATATAGCGGGTATTGATCTCGATAAACCATTAAACGAACAGGTATCTGAAGGTGCGGCGACACAAGTGTCGGGATTTAATGGAGCTGGACAGGATATTGATAATTACCCATACGTAAGAACAAGTGGTGTAAGATTGAATATTAAAATTAAATATCATAATTATCACTTACACACAGATAAAACGAATATAGGTAGAAAAGATATATATGCCATAGTTAATGTTGAACCAAAATTGGGGTGGTTTTCAAAAGGTAATGAAATATACTACAAACAATTACCAAACGTCACAATGTTTGATATAAACAACCCTGTTAATTTAACGACTGGTCAACCAAACGGTATATATACAGACTTCTACAGGTATGGTATTTTAATTGATATTCAACAAAGTGGATTAGTGGGTGAAGTCAATTACGTATTTGTTCTACTCCAATTAACATCAGGTTTGGTTCTTTTGGGCGTCGCTTCATCAGTTGTTGGGTTTGTTGCGAAGTTCTTAATGAAAGAAAAGTCACCAATATACAAAAGTATTATACAGGAAGAGTTTGACGTTGCTAAGGAAGCTGCACAGTATGCCGCTCAAGCGTGTGTTGCATCAAAGGTATTTAAGGAAGCCGACGAAAGTGGTGAAGGTGATTTGGACTTCGAAGAACTTAGAAAACTCGTTAGGATGTGTTTCTCTAAAAACTTTTTGGAAAGATCTGAAACGGATAGTGATATTAGTGAAGGTACATTCTCTGAATCTGACATCATGTCAATGACATTATATTTGATGCGCGCAGCTGATGAAAAACTTAATGATAGAATCTTATACAAAAATGAAAAAACAATACAGGAATTACAGAAATCTAAGATTTCTTTACATCAATGGCAGGAATTATGTGTTGCGGGTGTATTAGAAAGAAAGGAAATGCAAACTATAATAAATTCAAACTCTTTTCTAAATAAAATAAAGTAAAGTATAAATTATTTATCATTATTGAATAATCATAAAAAATTATTTTTAAAAATATATAACTATATCATAGTATGAGTCAAAGTTCACAAGCTAGTTCTTATTCAAATACAAATATTAACAACGAATCACCAATATCAAATACAATTCAAAATAGAGAACTTTCAAAATTATTAAGAAATGATTCTCGTTTTAGACCGATTTTAAACAGAATATTAAGACAGGAAAGAATACGAGCGTCACAATTAGTCGCAGTGTTACGTTCTCTTCCATGGATGAATCCCAGTACACTATTTACAAATAACAGATCTAGATCAAGATTAATATATGCGAGTATTCGCCGTAATAACGTTCAGAATGTAGTAAGAGTTTGGTCTAGACCTGGTCATAACAGACTAGTAAATATAACACCATCGTTAAGACGAGCTACCAGAGAATATTTATTATTTAATTCAAATATATCTCGATCTAGGGAGTTAATAAGATCTGCAGTACACGCCATGGAACGAACAGAAACATCTTTTAATTCTCCATTTAGACCAGGGTCGAGACGAAGAAGAATAAATTCAGAAAGTAGTAGTAATAATAACAGTAACAATTTTACAAATCAATCTTCACAAAATTCGTCTGAAAATAAAATGAACATAAACCAATGGAGAAAATCAATTAGATAATAATATATAAATACATTTTAATAATATCATGGTATATTTTCATTTTTATATACAATGCGCAAATCGTATATAAAAACGTTTTTAATTTTATAATTTTCTCGGAGTAATATTTGGTAATTTACGTTTTCGTCCCGGGTATATAATATTTTTTTCTACTGATTGTAAAAGACTCTTTCTATTTTCAAGTTTACGTCGTTGTTTCTGTATCTGTATAAGTTCCGTTCGGAGTTGACCTTCACGTTCCCTCAATTTATTTAAGTCGTTAATAATTTTACTTATTTGATTTTCTATAGTATTTATCTTTTTAGTTCTAGGTGTTTTATTACCATTAACCATTCTTCTTATCATATTCCGATATTTTTTTTATATTTACAATTACCTTCTACCAATACGTGCTGGAGTTGACGTTCGATTAAAAGCAGATGTAGGGGATGGTATAATTTCGTGTGAATCGTGATCCATGGTATTTGTTTGTGGTATATGAGTATCTCGGGGTTGTAAAGATATACCACTCATAGACGGTGAATGTGTATTAAAAAGTAAAGATTCAATCATACCACGTGGCTGAATAAGGGCGGGTCTAGAAACTCGTTCAAAACGCGATACATTCGCACGTAAAAGTTCGCGTTTTTGTTCAACTATTTCGTGGCGTAAAGCCTCGTTATCTTCCAACAAAGAATAATATTCGTTTGTTAAATCGAGTAAATAACTATCACGTGCGACATCATTACCCATTAAATACAGTTTCTTAAGACTTTCGCATATCTCTAAATATACACCCTCGGGTAAACATTCTTTATTTTCATCTATAAGAGACATCGTTTTTCGTATAGGATTGTTTGATGTCATTATTTATATTATATATTATTATTAAAACTTATTTCTTTTTACTCGTTTTTTGTTTTATTGTATCGAATATAGTTTTTACAACGTGTATAGAAAAAATGTATTTTGTAAATGTTATAATACCACGGTTTATACGTTCCTTCGAATAAATCTTACGTATATCCTTCAAATTATTACATAGTTTAAGATAATCACCCTCGGGTATTTTTTCCTTATTATCATCTATTATAGATAAAACGCGTCTAAGACGGTGTTCAATCATATATTAATACAAACATTTTTAAAAGTTATTAGTTGTTTTCTTCATCTTCACACATATCTGCCCAAGATGTTGTATTATTATTTTTATCTGGTTCGGTCACTACCGTATTAGTATTACTCGAAGCCTCATCTTCTTCAATAGCAAGACGTAGTCGTTCTTCCAAACTCATCTCAGCAATGGGTGCACCTTTAAACTTTGCATCGGGCATATCGGGATCCAAAACATCGCCGTGTGAAATACATAGTGAACATGGGTCCTTTGGTATCTCACCGGGTGCATGATTATGCTTTGGAGGAGGATCCTTTTTCTTTTTAACAACTGGTCGTTTTTTACGAACGATAGGTTTTGGAATAACTTTACCACCGTCATTATTCGTTTCTATATTCTCCGAAGATTGAGGCTCAATACATGGTGGACATACAGTATCTGTATCTATAGATGATTTTTCATTAGATATGTTGGCATGTTGTTTGCATGTATTACACCCCTCGATACAATATTTCTTACACTGATTACCCTTCTTCGTCATAAACGTACACTGAACTCGAGGTTCAATATTTTTAGGTTTAGGTTTACTACTCATTGATTCTATTTTATCCGTTAGAATTTTATTTGATTCAGTGAGTATTTCAACCTTTTCGGTTAACTGTTCAATTATTAGTGACATACTCGTCATTTTATCATTGTTACTAGAAATAACTTTATTAGTATCTCGAACGAGACTAAGTAAAATATTTTCAATAGATTCAGACATTTTTATTCCTTAATTATTTTTTGGTTTTTATTTTTAAATAGTTTGACTTAGGTTTTCTTTAAGTTAAATTTTAATTATTAAGTATTAGAGTCACACCATCCATCTGCAACATCCCCACTGAACTTATTACAACAAGCATATTTACGATATTCTGAAGTACCTGTTGGAGTATTTTTAACGGCATCATCATAACACGCTTGAAGATTTGTATATTGTTGACCGTTCACCGTTTTTGAGTTGATGACAGGGGTGGCGACAAGTGTGGGTTTACCTACCTTGCTTCCCACCACCAGTTGATGGTTTTGGTGGACGCGGTGGTGGCGATGCAGTGTCATCTATTTTATTGGGTGCATCCCAAGCAGTATCTACACAATCAGTTGATTCTGAACTCTCTGTCGGTTTCACAAGTTTGAAAAATAATGATTGATATTCACAAATGGTTTTTTCATCACTTCTAATAATTGATTTATTAGAAAAATCACCCATTTTAAATTTTAAATTAGTTTTATCGTAATACAAATACCAACCTTCATAATCATCGTTATCCAAACCAATTAAAAAGTTATCTTTATTATTTGAACCCTTATAAATTATAAACTCGTGATTTCCAGTCTTTTCTGTACCCAATACGGTACTATCCAATTCAAGTTCGTTTGTAGTCGTGTTAATTTTTAAATATTTAACGGCCTTATCAGTGTTATATATAGCTTGATTTTTAAATCTAATTATATTAGTACTACCACCCGATGGAATTAATCTAACGTAATTATCAACGTCATTCCTATTATTACTATTGTAAATTTCTTCAATAACATCTTTTTGTACAGAATCCGAAAAAAGGTAAAAATAATTAAGACCGTAATCGGCTACAATATCCGATTCCCCTTCGAATGTACCTGGTTTATACGTATAACTCAAAGGTGTTGTTGAATCCAAAGTCGCAGAAAGATCGCTCGTTTGTATATTCCACGCTTCAAACCCATCGCCTATATCTGGTGTTAACTTAATTTCGGTATCAGAACCGTTAATCGTATAGTATAAATCAACTATGTTATCACCAATGGCACTAAACGATCCATCACCCGTAAAAGTAACCTTATTATCAACTGAATACGACGTAAAAGCTGCCATTTGATCATCTTTAGATACCTCTTTTGTCATTTTAACTGCATAAGAACTGTTTTCGTCAGGTTTAACTGACCATTTTGCAATGATTGTATCTATACTTTCAAAACCACCTTTATTGTCCCATACAATCGAAACATTCACGTTTTTACTAAGTTCATCATAATCGTAGTTTCCATTACTATATTCCCTTATAGCATACCCAGACGTACTCGTTCCATTATCACTCTTATCAGGGTTGAGTGTTCTTTTAATACCCTGAACATTTATAACTGGTCCACCACCACCTGGTATTGGTGTACCACTCGAGGGTGAAGATGAAGACGAAGGTGATAATTCATCATACCTTTTATATACTATATAAAGTGTTACAATCAGTGTTATAATAAGAAGTCCGTAAAAGACATATTTATTAGTACTACTCATCTTATATAGTATACATTTACATTTTTAAATTTTAATTAATTACATCCATAATTATTATTTAGTGAACCACCACTCGAAACCTATTCTTGTATCCCATTATCACAAGTAAAACCGTTTCCACTAAAGTCATTTACATTATCAGGAACTATTTCTTCACGTCTTTCATATTTACCATTACTCTCTCCACCGGCATTAACAGAATAGTTCGTAATTCTCGTGTATTTTTGACAACGCCAATTATATTCCATATCATTTGGTGCATAAATTTCACACTCGCCGTCGCGTATATAATCTGCCCTAGTGATCGAAAGCGCATCAGAACTGAATGTTGGTACAACGTCCCCCTCAACCAGTATGAAATCTATAGATTCCTTTTCACAAAACGATAATTCACTCGCATTCTTTAAACAAACTTGAGCGTTATATTTATTACCACCGCTATTACCACCAGCAAATGAATCATTAGTGTACTTAACTTTTCTCAAACACATAAACCGGTCTGGATTATCCGAGTCCTGGAAACGATGGTATTTGATGGTAGTATTATCGGATTCATAAACAGGAACAATATTGAATATATACGAATCGTCTATATTACCGGTAACTCCGATATAAGGATTGTTCGTTGCATCATTTTCAGAGGCATCGTCATAAAAGTCGACAAAGTTTCCTCTTGTACTTATTTGTTTTTTTATACCGGGTGTCAGTCCAGCAACACCAACACCTTTCTTAACTGTTTCATCTTTAGATACATAAGCAAGTTTAATTTTATCTGTTTGAACAACTCCACCAACAACAACGGGTATTAACCGAATATACCCATCTGGATTACCTGATCGTACACCGTTGTCATCGATTACATTTGAAATTAATAATTTCGATATATCATCCTTAAAAAGTTTAGAATATATTTTATAATTAGTATGAGTTTGACCTCGTCCTAACGAAATATCACTTTTAATAGGTACGTAATTATACGTTTTAGGTTCAACCATATCTAACGTTGCCGAAAGATCACCAATATTTATAGTCCACGGTGTATAATTAACTGAATCCACATCTGGTGTTAATTGTTGATCTGTAACGGTAGACGTAGTATAATATAAGTGAACTATATTATCACCAACCGCACTGAATTCTGTTTCACCAGTTAATAAGTCTGTATTACCCGTAAATGATATAGTATTACCTCGCGAATAATTTTTAAAAGTCTCTTGATCATTCGATCTTGTCATAGTTTTGGTCATTCTTGTAACGTAATCAGTTTCTCCGTCACCCTTAACCTGCCACACCGCTTTTAACGCCGTCACACTATCAAAACCACCTTGGTTATCCCATTTAAGGGTTATAACAACGTTTTTTGTAAGTTCGATATAATCAAAATTACCAGTTCCGTTACTATATTCCCTTATAACATACCCCGACGTTGATGGACTCGTCCCGTTATCACTCTTATCGGGATTGAGTGTTCGTTCGATACCCTGAACATCTATAGTTGGACCACTTGGTGCAGGTGCTGGGGATGAGGCTGGTGAAGAATCCCCTTTTTTATATACCATATAAAGTGTTACAATCAGTGCTGCTATGAGAACTAAAACAAAAATTAGCATACCACTCATTTTATATTGTATATTTATATTTTATTTATCTAAACCTTAACATTGTGTAGATTCGTATCGTCTGTCAGTTTTAGTTGTTTCGTTATTGTGGCCTACAATATTCCGCCGCTGCTGTCCGTCTGTCAGTTATTGTTGAATCAATTACTGTTCGATCGGTGTCAGACATAGGTGCCATGAATATATCCATGCTATTATATGTACACGAATCTCCCATATCATCTATTTTCATCATTTTAAATTTATCATTTGATGTACTAGGTTCCGTATCATGTCTTTTCAAAACCAAAAAGTGATCTTCACCGTCTATATTTTGTTTAAATCTATAATGATCAGACTTAGAACCCACAATTATTTCAAAAATGTCATTGTTATCATTAGTGCTTCCTTTCTTAAGCAATTTGTCATTATAATCTGTATACACGTATCCCGATACTTTGTCACCGTTATGTTTATATAAAATAAATTTTACTCTATTATTAGCACCGTCAACAGGTACCATGGAAACCGTCGTGTGAGAATTGTTGGTGTTCTCCCATTGTGTCCACTGATCTTCAAGTTTTATAGCGGCATTATACCCACCAACCGGCCACATTTGGTATTGTTTTGTGAACATATCCTTTTCAATTTCCATACCCCCACGAGATGGTGTCCATGTATACGTCGTCGGGTTTACCATACCAATGGTTCCCGAAAGGTCGGTTATACCTATAGTCCATGCCTCAAAAGTGTTTGGATCCGTTTGCGTAGGTGTTAACTCTACTTCATCTGTTGTACCTGCAAGAACGTAGTATAAGCGGATTATATTAGTACCGACCGCACTAAACGAACCATCGGCTGTTAACGTCAGTTCATTATTCGTAAAATTGGTAAAATAATTAGTAACGGTGTCATCATTACTATCATCACTTTTTGTAAATTCCTTTTTCATGGCTACACTTGTAGTATTATGGTGCCACTGAGCTATTATCTTTTCAACGTTCTCGAAACCACCCTTATTTTTCCATTGTAAAGTCATACTTACGTTTTTACTAAGTTTATTTAAATCGTAATCGTCCGTTGAACCGTTATCATATTCTCTTATAGAATACCCCGACGTTGATGGACTCGTCCCATCATCCTTTTTATCGGGGTTGAGTGTTCGCTCGATACCCTGAACATCTATGGTTGGACCACCACCACCTGATGAAGGTGCTGGTGAAGGTGCTGGTGAAGAATCCCCTTTTTTATATACCATATAAAGTGTTACAATCAGTGCTGCTATGAGAACTAAAACAAAAATTAGCATGCCACTCATTTTATATTGTATATTTATATTTTAATTACCTGAATTAGTATGAGTAATAAATAACTGGTCAACCGAATCCTTTTGAAGCTTATAATCGGAACCAGTCGGAGAAGATTTGTCTATAGTCCACGTCAAAACGTTACCAATGTGAGTAAATGACCCATCTTAATTCTGAGATGATGCCAAGGTATCCGTACACATGTTTGTAGTGTATGTATCTTCTTCAGTCACTATTATATCCATGGATTGATATTCCTGTTCAATCATATCATTTATATTCTTAAACATCAACTTTCCATCAGTTTCAATATAAACCAAAAATTTACCTTCATTGTCTGTACCAGATGGTTTAAATCGTTTACTTTTATCGAACGAACCTTCGAGCATTTCGAATGTAATTACATTCGAACTTAACTTATCAACTAAACCAATAGTACCATTATCATCAACGGTTCCAAATAAAGAATCTTGAAGTTTAATACTAAACTTGGAATTTGAATCTTTGTTAGGTACAATATAAAATTTTCTATCACCGTCGACTTCGATGTTAACACCAACAAAGTTTTTTGTAACCACATTGAACATATCACCACCTATGCCACATATATACATAAAATACCCCTTACCCGTAAAATCTGCTGAAGTTTTTGTTTCACCACCCGCCGTATCGTACGTATATACTTTGGAATCTGCTAATTTAAGTGATCGATCGAGATCTTCCTTCTTTATTTCATTTTTTTTCATATCACTCGACGTTAATTGTACTTCTATACCTAACTCGTTTTTATAGTATAAGTGGACTTCATTTTCACCCGTAATATCGTACGTATTATCCTTACCATAAAACACAATTTGTAATCCCGTTTTATTTTTTTTGAATAGTTTTGGATAATCACTCTTCTTATAAATGAGCTCTTTCTTCTTTTCACCACCAACAAATCGACGTGCTATTATTTCTTCGAATTTACCAAATGCATTATCATCGTTTTGCCACTGTATACCAACGTCTATATTTTTAGAAAGTTGAGTATAATCATCTTTTGCATCGCCACCACTACCACCTGGTCTTTCTGCTGGATGTACTTCTTTTATTAAAAAATTAATCTCTATTTTTGGAATAATAATTGGGTTTGTAAAAAAGTAATAACCTCCACCTACTAAAAAAGTGAGCATACAACAAATTATTATCAAACCGATCATAATTTTATTATAACCTTTTATTTTATTTTTAATATTTTAATCTTGGTTTATACCCCATATATTTTCACGATTTATCGTTCCCAAATCAGTTGCACATACGATATAAACCCATATATGGTCTTTTTTTTTGTAGACAAAAGTGGAGGCAGTGGAGACTAACGTATACTCCGGGTGGGACGCGAAGTCGTGGTGGAGGGGAAGGCGGGTAGAGAGATACGTCGATTGGAAGTGTTAGGATTTGAAGAAGTGTAGTAAAAATCGTATTTTCTGGAATTAGTAGTATTTGTGTCACTTAAATCGTTAGAACTATGAAACCAGCATTTTTTTGGATTCATACTGTAATATGTAAAACTTTTACAATTTGTGAATGAGTCACACTTTGTTTTACATTCATCTACAGTTCCGTAGAATCTGCTTTTTACGGAGTTTTTACCAGCATCTGTACCATCAGATGCGTTTATATATAAATCCTTGCTTGCCCATATCATAGTTCTAGATTTTTTATCGTAAATAGCGGAAGGCGGAGCAGGAGCAGGAGCAGGAGCAGGAGCAGGAGCAGGAGCAGGAGCAGTGGAAGGAGGAGTGGAAGAAGTGGGAGAAGAAACTACTAGATCAGTGTCTACATCATAAAATTTAAACTTTTCCAAATCCCCAATAGTATCACTAGTACATTTATAATTATTACCGTCATAGATACCAGAACAATATCCTCGGTCACTATTTATTGGTTTTATTGAATATGTACCATCGACATTACTGATTATTTTAAACTTTGAATCATCTGTGATGGTTTCATCAGTACAAAAAATATTGTTAACGAAATCTTTACAGTATGAACCCCGTTTAAAAGAATATGTACCATCGCCATTATTGAATAATTCAAACTGTTTCCTCCAGCTCTTTGAGAAATTACATTTAAATTTGGTACTGTCCAAAGCACACCAACCTTCCCCCCCTTTCATATAAACTTTATTCGGAAGTCCTAGTCCTGATCCAGAAACAATTTTATCAGAGGTCTGTTCATATATGTCCCAGTCTAAATAACTATTGTGTGGGTGTGGACCCTTAATATTACTAGCTGTCTGCCCATGGGGAATTGGTTTAGTTGAAAACGTGTAACAATTATTTCTGTTATCCGGTTCTTGAGTATGATAATTAAAAGATTCACACTGAGGGTTTGTTTCACACTCGTATTTACATTTATCGAGCGTTGCATTTTCAAATTTTTCTAAAAGAGTTTCAGCCCATGTCCCCACAATTGTATTCCCGTCAAACTTCGTTCCCTCATATTTTTTCCATGCAGTGTCGGGCGAGGCGTCGGCGTCGATCGCTGGAGGAGCAGGTGAAGGAGGAGGTGGATCGGGACGGATCCATATCTTACTTTCTAATTCAGTATTTGTTGTGTTATCTTCTATAGGACGAACCTTGGCTAAAGCACAAGAAGTTTCCACATCTCCAGATTCTTCTGTAAATTCTAAAGATTTACACTCGTCCTCCTTCTCACATAGAGATTTACATTGTTCGAGTGTTAATCCTTTTTGAATCGCGGCACCCTTCAATGAGACAGCTAAGCCCGTCTTGTAGTTAACATTCACCCAATTATTTTCCATTACAGACGCATCGAAATAACCTTCACCCGTCGTGTTCCCCGTCCACTCAAACCAGTTCTCACTAACAGTATCGTCTAGTGGGATAGGAGTTTTGGGTATAGTATAAGTATACTTGACATTTTCTGGAGATGTACCGGAGCCTCTATTCTCCGATTCTTCAATAATTATTTTTGAATTTTCTAATATTTTCCAACCTGGTGCATATATAGGTTTATAATACGATATTTCGATTTTTTCGATTTTATTATTTTTTTTAGAAATGGTAAATACCCTATCATCAAATTCCACACCATCGGTGGCATTTACAGATTTCTTAATCCATTGTGCGAAGCTGTTATCCTCCTTAAACATGTTATCCAAATCCTTTCCTGGTTGTTTATCTATTTTTATATATATGTCATCATTGTTATTTTGACTGGTCAGTAAAACACCATCAACTTTTATCCATTGAATTTCTAGACCGTAATTACTGTAAGTTGTCATCCCTTTGTGAGAAAGCTTATTCATAATAAAGGCGTACTCGTAGAGTTTATACGTGTTTACAGTTGCTTCAGTAAGTTGTTGAAAAGTCAAATCGTTGCGTTCTTTCTTATCAAGAAATCCTCTACCCACAGTTAATTTGGTTTGGTCAAATTTAATGTTCTTTTCTATAAGTAAATTATCAGTTTTTTTTTCATCGTAATAAAGTTTTACAGTTAAACCATCACTTGGGTAACTAGTAAACGTATACCCACCCAAGATTTGTACCTGATTATTTGTAAAATTTCTAAACAAGTCTGGTCTACTGTCTTTCGTAATTTCCATATCGTCTGTAATCTTATCGTCACCATTCATAAAACTAATAATCCATTTATTCACTATACCTTCAATAGATCCCTTATTTTTCCATTTAAAAGTAATATCACCTGTATCATATTCTTCCTTCTTACACATGTTTTTGTATAGTATATATACTATCAAAAGTATACATAATATGATAAACAATTCACCACGTGTTATCATTTTATATAGAATAAGATAATTTATTTACATACACTCTCCTGAAAATAAAAATAAAAGTATATTATAAAATGAATACCAGACCAGTAACAACTGTTATTCTCGAAGCACTTATTATAGGTATAATGTTACAATTGATTTTTATGGGAGTAACGAGATTTGTATATAAAGGTACGGGTGTTTTGATACTCTCGGGTGCGTTAATACATTTACTTTTTGAATATTCGCCTTTAGGTAATATGAATGAAAAATGGTGTAAAATTATATTTAAATAAAATTTAATCTAAAAACAAGTTCATTTCTTCTAAAAGAGAATCTTTATCTCGAATTGTTTCAAATAAATCGTCGTTCAAATCTTTCAATTTATATTCAATCTCTTTATTATACTCATCAAGGTATGCTTTGTAAAATTCTCTTTCATTGCCTACATTGTGTCCCTTATCCAAAAGATTACCAATGGTATATCTCGATAAACGAATACCAATATCACTCGCGCGTTTTTTAACGGCCATAGTTCTAACATTTGCTGTAATTCTTTGTCTCGGTTTAGTATTACGAATAAGTCTTTGTATTTGATCAATACGAATATCCAATCTTCGAATTTCAGCCTCGTCACCATGACGCGAAGCCATTTGAAGTCTTCTCATGTCTCTAATGAACCCTTGATCGTTAAAAATTTCTCTCGGGACTTGTATTTCTGGTAATAACATGGTAACCATATCGTCCAACTCATCAGCATCGGCCATGAGAACATCATCGCCATCGTCACGGTTACCACCTTGATTCGAAGGTGCGTCTGCATCGGCATTTTGTAATTCTTGGTCGGCATTTTCATAATATCTATATCTATTTCCCCGTTCCGTTCGTATTGGTGAAAATGGTACAGGTATTCCCCTTGTATCATCAGTCATGATATTTCGTAATATAAATTCCTCATCTTCATCGGTTTCTGAATCGTTATTTGAATCAGTACGAGATATAGACTCGTGTACTTTTTTAATTGAATTACACATTTCAAGATAATTTCCTTCCGGTATTACCATTGAATTCAAATCAATCAAACGCATTAAATTGGTAAGTTCTTCCATTTTTAATAACTTATTTTTTATAAGTTATTATTTGTACTTAGGTTTATTTTATTTTATTTTATGTGAGTGGAGGAACACCATCTATACTAACGTCGTAAAAAATATCTACCATATCATAAACTGAGTTATTGAAATTGTTAATTCGAATAATTTCATTTTCGTATTCATCGAGTTGTTGTATATATTCTTCTCTTTGACGTAATTTGTGAGAATTCGTTAAATTTAAATAGTCTTTAAAAAAATCATCCTGTGGGTGATACCCTAATGTATTTAAATCCTCTATAGTATTACAAAGTGGTAGTTCTAAAGCACCACAATATGCGTGAATAGCTTCTCGCTTGAAAATGTTAGTTATTCTAATACGAGGTTTTGTAAGATTAATGAGTTTTTTATATTCTTTACGTTTTCTAACGAGAACCATACACCGTTCAAAAATAACATCCATCGGGTTAATACGTAAACTAGATGGTAATGTGCGAGTTCTACGAGTTTGAGTTTCCCCGTTTCTAAATATATCTCTTAGTGTATTACACATATCTAAATAATCACCTTCGGGTATTTCTTCAGAATGATTGTCTATAAGCGTCATGATTTTATGAAGTGAATTAGTATTAGTAGTAGACATTATTACAATCTATATTTATTTTTTTAATAGCATATTATTAAATTCTTCGAGATAACTTTTATAAAATTCATATTCGTTAGAAACACATGGGTCTTGACATACCAACTGTTTCCAATTAGTAACACCTTTTAAACCAAGTTCTTTACATCTCTTATCTATAGCCCATTGCTTAACAACTTTAGTAACGCGTTTACGAACAGGTGTACTATTATTTTCTTTTTTTAATTTATCATGTTTTTCTTTTTCCAATTCCATACACTTTGATTTATAATACGAAAGTTCATTACAAATTTTTGTATAATGGCCCAAAAATTTATAAAGTTCGGGATGTTTATCTTTGGTAGTAGACATTTATTATTTACTTTTTTTCAATAAAAGTAGTGCTTCAACAGCTTTTCCAATTTCCTTATGTTTTAAACAAAATCCGTTCTTACCAGCTCTGCAATAACAGTTCTCGTAGGGACAGTTTGGTCTCATTTATTTAATTAAATTTTAAAGTAGTATTTTATCCACTTAGGTTTCAGAATCACTCAAAATTTCTCCTTCTTCAATTTCATCGTCAGTTTCTTCATCATCGCTATCAATAATATCCTCATCATCATATTCTAATTCATCATCCAAAGTTTTTTCTGATTCTTTAACATCGTCAATATTTTCAGGTAAAATGTTATAAAGTAAAGTCCAATCAATATATTTTTTTAATTCGTAATCATCTATGAGATCATCCATAGAAATTTTATCACACACGTTCCAATCATCTTGGAATACACCTTTCCAATATCCAATATCTTTGTATTCAATTTTTCCGGGAAAGAGTTCAACAGATAAATTTTCACCTTCTCTAAAACCATCTTCTATGAGTTCATCGTTTTTCTGTTCCATGTAAATGTTATACATGTGTTCTAAAACACCTACAGGAGTTCTGTAAAATTGAAGTTTTGGTTCGTGAAAAAAAGTGATGAAATGGGATTCTCCATATGACGTTTCGAGTTTTCTCTTAGAAATGCCGATATATGCGAGAAACCTTTTATTATTAGAAGGTATGAGATGTTCCGGGTATCCAAATTCGGCGCGAAGTCCATAAACGTCTGTCGTTTTATCGACTAATTTAGTGCATAAACTATTTAAATGTGTAAGTTGAACGAGTGTGGTAGAGTTTTTTAAAAGTTCGTGTGTAAGATTATTCATTGTATATATAACAACATGGTGTTTTTTGTTTAAGTAAGATTAATTGATTGAATGTGTATAATATTTATTTTATTCGTCAATATTAGTTTTTTGGCATGGTATAGAGAAGTTCTCCCCAGTTACCAACACTTTTCATTTTAATATTATTTTTATCAATAAAACGTTCACCAGATTCAATGTTTGTGAAATATTTCTGTAAATGTAAAGTCCATAATTCCCTGTCGTCATTTGAAATGTTTCGAGGAATAATTATAACACGCTTAGCGTGAATGTTAACTTCCTTATCACTCGAGTTTAATTTGGATAAAAGTATTTCAAGAAATGGAAGCATGACTTCTTCACATCCTTTATTTTCGTGATAAAATTCAACAGTTCGAATATCATCACGAACTCCCATTTTACTTAAACCAATAAAACCCAGATAATTTTTTTTAGAATCTTCAGATTCCCATGGAAAGTCTTCATTAGGTTTAAGTCCCCAAATTTCCATTTCAAGTTCACGTCCACTCAAAATATTTGAAAAGACATCGTTCATATCTTTAACTTCTTCGAGTTTAGTGTGTTTTTTCAAAAGCTTATAATAAAGAGACATTATAAAATATTTATTTTTTATTTGTTTAATTGATTTTTACATTTCATCTATTCGACTTAGGTCTTCGTTATTCGTTAAAATTTCTTCTGCTAAAATCTGATAAAAAGCCATTTTATATACAAAAAATCCAAAAAGTGTCGCACCCATATTAAAATCAAAGGGTAAATCGTGCGAATTCCATACAGACTCAAATAATGCGAGACACGTTGGTACCAATAACCTTTTATTTAAACCAAACGACTTTTCTATATTATCGACGTACGATGAAAGTGAATCTATATAAACATAAGAAGCAATAGTACCCAAACTCGCGGATATACCATCTATGGGTGTATGAAAAATAAAATGATACGTCGAAACTGCGGCACCGTATCTCAAAGTTGATTTTTTTATTTTGGATTTTATATTTTCATACTCGGTTATACCATCTTTTCGTTTTTTGGGACATGATATTCTAAGTGTTTTACTACCGGGGTTTATTATATTTAACATTAATTAATATACATTACAATTTATTCGTTAAGTATCTAATATGTGATATCGATATTAATATTTTCATCGTTAAAATATTTTCTTTTAAAATCACGTTCTTTATTTAAAAACTCTTCACATCTGTTAACTGATTCGTATATACGAACTTGTATTTCAGTTAATCTATCTTCGTGTGTAAAATTATCTTGTTTTCTAGACATTTTTCTCCATTTTTCGCCGAAAAGGTTTATGTATTTCAAATTACGTCTTTCGTATTCTAGTTCATTTAACATTGTTCTGTATAAAACCAATGAATACGAATCATATTCTTCACGTTCAAAATCGTCGTAACAAAACTCATCATATGCCAATGTTTTCATACGTTGATAAAGTTGGTTCCCCCCATTTTCTTTTCCATTTTCTGGCCAACATATCGAGTCTTTCTTTTGAGAATCGTGTATTTCGTAATTGTTTTTCCGGGGCTCCTGGACACATAAGGTTTTCGTATTCATATTTTTGAGATTTTTCCCATATAATCCTTTGGACGTCTTCACAGAGTTCATTTGTCGCTTGACAGAAAGCGATTTTATAGTCGTGTGTGTGTAAGTG
>Ga0209193_1000928_pt1 | contig 16645 bp, 25 predicted proteins | sample COGITO_mtgs_1003_FD_185515 | JGI IMG/M metagenome (GOLD analysis project Ga0209193, IMG submission 185515) | Pelagic marine microbial communities from North Sea - COGITO_mtgs_100330 (SPAdes) (version 2) | ecosystem: Environmental > Aquatic > Marine > Epipelagic ... | reverse complement strand
TGTAGATTTGTCAACTGGTTTATCTAAACCTTGCATCTTTAGATACACATCTTCGACGCTCTTAGCCTCTGGAGTGATGCCCTTATTTGACATCTCACCAGTCATGTTTTGGGCAGCCTGATAGTTGTCCTTGCCTACCCCATTTGATCTAACTCCTTGAACCCAACCAAAGAAGTTCCTCATATCCATTTCAATAACCATCCGATCCGGGGATAGTCCCCTTGTTTTTCATTTGCTTACGCTTTCGCATAATACGATCCACTAACTTGCCTTCTTCGACTTCGACTTCTTCCTTACGAGCCTTTCGCTTTCGATCGTCTCGTCTGTCTTCTGCGTCAAGAGACTTGTCAATGTTCTTGATAGTGTCATCAATATCAGCCTTTACATCGGCAGCCTTATCCATTGCTTTATCACCTGCGGCTTGTGCCTTGTCTGCACCCTTAGCATATGCACCACGAACCTTGCGGCTCTTGATGTTACCCTTTGCGTCCTTTGCAGGCATCTTGAGTTCAGAGATAGGACTATCATCAATTTTTGTTTGCTCTCTATCAACATTGATCTTAGATACAATGTCTGCGATGTCACTATAGAACTTTTGATTCTTTGCGTTAAATGGGCCTGGTTGCATAACGTTCTCCTTGTTACTATATTTATATATGAAATTGGGAGGGCCGAAGCCCTCCCGCATTCACAACATGTATTCTATTTTAGTTTCTCAGTCTTCAGTTGTCTCTAGATCTTCGATTGCTTCTGCGATTTCTTCGTCACTGTATCCTGCTTCAATCATCTTCTCGATTACGGCATCTTCGTCTAGTTCTACTTCAATACCTTCTTCTAGAATCTCTTCTTCAATAAGATTGTCGAATCGTCTGACTTGTCTGTCTTCGATAATGCGTAGTGCGATATCTTCGTATTCTGTGAGTTCTACTGTTTCGAGGATTGCATCGTTGTCTAGTTCTACGTCTTCCTTCTTAGTCTTCTGATGCTTCTTGTGTAGGAGGTGATCATGGTGACCATCCTTTGCTTCGTCTTCAAACTGATCTCTCATCTTCTTGGCGACGTTGTGAATGTGATCCTTGTTGAATGTCTTGCCACCCTTTGCATTGTGTTCCTTGTCGTAACGTCCAGCGGCATCCTTGGCAACGTGTACGAAGGCACGGTGTGCCTTGTTGCTGTCGTAGGTGCCAGAAGCCATCTTGTTACGAAGGTTCTTGTGAACCATAGAAGTACGCTGTCTGTGTAGATCAGCGTGGTTATCAGCATATAAATGAAGTTCTCTCTCTTCGTGGTCACTACGCTCTTGTAGATCTTGTTCAGTTACTTTTCGTGATACTTCCATGAGGATGCTCCTGTTGTTCAGTAAAGTATGTATATAAACAAAAAACCTCAGACTGACACTCTCCGTGGGGCGCAGAGAATAGGCGTGTGGGAATGTTACCAAAAACACTCTACCTGCCATGGTGCCAGCCTGAGGGTTTATCTAAATCGTGACATGGTTTTACCGATGTCGGTTCGCTTTGGTACTCGTCCTGTCTTGACGTATGTGTCCCATGTCTTCTCATCTGCAACCATTGTGCCCCCATCCCTGACCCAGAACTGATCGGTGTTGATACCCTGCCAACCACCGAGTTTCTTGTCAATCACCTTCGCTGCTGCTTGACATCGATCGAGATCACCAAGAACAGAAGAACGACCATTGGGTTTTCTATCAATGCGGATCTTCACCCATCCTGCCTTTTCTAGATTCAACTCAGTATCATAGTCACCATCAGACCTACCTGTCTTGAGTGCATTATAGATGTTTTCGTATGACTTGTCAATGATGTGCTTGAGTTGTGCTTCGGTCATGTCACCACTCTTCACGAACTTGACCATATCCTTTGCAATACCCACACCGATTCTCTCTGGCTGGAACTTGCGGAACTCTTCTGCCGACATCTTGTTGGTGAGAACCTGAGTGTGGAACCTGCCCATCCTACCACCCTCGGGGTGTAGGATTAGTTTGTTCTTGGGGTCCACCCACCCAATGAGCATGTCACCCCTGTATGCCTCTGATAGATCAACGTGTTCGCGGAATCGTGCCATTGTAGAGCCAATGGTGGTTCGCTTTGGAACTCTACCTGTCTTGAGATAACTCTTCCATGTGTCCTCATCGCCGATCGATTCGGCGTTATCCTTGAGAACGTCACCGATTTCCATGAAGTCAATCTGCGACCATGTATACTTCTTTGCGATGAGTTTCGCAGCGGAGTGTAGGTTCGCCTTGATTGGTCCTTCAATAGAACCTATTCCATCATTCAACACAATGCGGGCCCATCCTTGACCGTACATGAAGTTGTCGATGTCTTTATCACGATCATATTTACCAGACTTAATACCATCCAACGCACGGAGTGTCTCCATGTCCTCGGGATCAAACCCATAGGATCTCGCCAAGACTTTCAGAAAGTCCTCTTCCTTCAGACCATAGTCTTTTGGATTGTTTGTTAGATGTTGAGTATGGTATGGTCTGATGTCATGACTAGACTTGGGTTTCCAGAGGACAAGTTTTCTCTTTTGACCATTGGCCCAACCCTTGACATTCACTAAACGGGCTTCATGTAGATTTAGATAATCATTGAATCGCTTCATTTCTTCTTCTTACCATCCGCAGTGTAATGAGACTTATCGCCCTTGTTCTTCATGTACCATGCCAAAGCATACGGATTGTCAATCTCTTTATGCTTCTTCATCGCCTTGACTGTACCTTTGAAGCCAGGTGGGGAAACCTCTGTTATATATTTTTTGAATGATATCATGTTCTTGTTCTCTATTATGTATTATTGATCCGCACTGCGAGTCCATATGATGTTAGGTGCAGGAAACTCATTATCACCACCAAGGTAAGGACCGATCATATTAAATGGTGATACTGTCTCATCAATTAGTTTCCATGCAGCGTTCCAATTAGTATCGGTTCCACTAGATGCTGATGTAAAAGTCATAGTTAATCCATAAGCAAATGTCGCACCGGGACACCAAGCGTATACAGGACCATCATAGTTACTCCATTCGTTGGGGCAATTTTTAATAACGAGTTCACCCGTTGGTCCCGTACCTAGGGTTTGGAAATTTGGCGCACCATCGGTTGATGTGTAATACCATCGAGTCCAACTGGGACTTTCTAGTTGTTGACCACTTCCAATTCTATAGTGTGCATATGTGCCGTTACTTGACCTTGCTACACATGTGACTCCACCAGAAGCGCCTGTTATTCCTTGTAATTCCTCCCAAGTCGGCGATGCAGGAAGATCATACCAACGAGAGGTATCTAAAAATCTTGCTTTCCCCCAATCAGATACAACACCACCAGCATTAATATCCTCGCCTTCGGTATTTTCTAAAACTGCTGGAGCCAAACTAACACCCGCCGCACACTCCTGTCTCAACATTGCATAGTATAGTCCTTGAGTATTACATGAGTTTCCACTAGCATCATTAACTATATTATAGCCAGCATTAGCCCAATGTACTAATGCATTTTTACCTGCATCGGTCCCAGCGTAGAAGGTTGACCTATCCTTGACAAATTCACCCCATGCAGGAAGAGTAATTCCAGCATTCTCAATTGCTTTGCAAGTTAGTGTGTTAGAAAGGAGATGAGAAAGTACTGAGTATGTGTAGGCATAATCTCCCGCCTCTGTTGCAGTGTTCTTTTCATTATATGTTATTGTTCTGTAGTGAGTATTTGGTCTAGTTTCCTCAAGACCATTACATAAATCTGCCTGTGTAATTCCGTTGGGACCACCTCCAACAATATCAGTCTGAAGCCATAGTTTAATAGAATCTGGATTCTGTTCCCATGTCGCTTGTGTGCCAGTTTTACCTTCAATGGGATTCCAACTTCCAACATACCCCGGTGCTGCAATAGTAGAATCAGTCCACACCACTCGACTGATACCACCACTTGGACCTTTGGTTCTCACATATGCACTGATAAAATATGTGTCTTTTATTTTTCTTTGATTACTTGATAGTCCCCACCATCTCGATGCTGGAGAGAGACCAAGTTCGTCAGTGGCCCGTATGTGATAAGCAACTGGTCGATCCGATGTAATTCCGGGCCCATTATACACGTTTCCATCATCACCAGTTATTGGGTTTGTTCCCGGTCCTTCATATGTCGAACCATCTTGGTTAAAGTAAACTAAATTATTTGCACTTGAGTCTATTGGTCTATCTATTACGATGTATGCAGTGCCACCACTCACACCACTTTCGGTTACCTTAACATTGTAGTGTCTCCAACTACAAATAGGTCCACCTTTTTGTGACTGTTCGGTTTCGTGATAACCTCTAAGTAATTTCTTACCAGCGGGGCCAGTTTTTGAAATTTCCTTGTATGTTTCATTTGATGTGTTACCAAATTTAAAATCTAGTACGTCAAATAATCTAGAATCTTGAGTAACAAGGTAAGCAAAAATAATTTTTGGATTCCATTCTCCTCCATGATAACCGTTATTCTTGAATAATTTACCTAGACTATATGAAGCCATTCCGACATCAATACCTTTTTGTGTCATTACTCGTCTGAATGCAGTTCTATCTTCAGCACTAACACCGGGATCAAATGCAGAAATCATTCTTGCTTCGTCTTGTATGGCTTCCCAACCGCCATACTCACGGTATGAGGTAGACTGTGCTTTCATAGTCCCACGAAGTTTGGAGTTATCATTCCACATTGGAACTAGATTTAAAGTTCCGGCTCGATTTTTTGGATCGCCAAGATAAGTATCGTTATCTAGTTCTTCTTGACAAATTTTGGTTTCTGTCCATGTCTTCGTATCCTCTGTGAAATTATAATTTGGATACGAAACGATATGTCCAGACAAGTCATCCACTTCTGTCAGTATTGGTCTGTTTGCTTTGTCCGTAGGATCCCAGTTGACAGGAGGTCTGAACGCATTCGCGGGTGGAACCGATCCAACAACGGTACACACTCCCCATGATTGAGTCCAACATACTTCCGCTCCACCGCCAGTCCAAATTGGACTGTTTCCCATGACTCCAGTATACGCAGTTTGAGTGACAATCATATCACCCGCTTCTAAAGTTACACCGGGATTTATCACTCCATCGTTGTTTGATTGTGTTACACCTTGACTCGAATCAAAGTATCTACCAACAGTTAATTCTGGTTTGTCATCCTGAGTTCCCATTCTAAAATCAAACAAAAGATCATAATTTGTGGGTTGGTTTCCAGTAACAACTTGTCCCGTAACACAATTTACATTTTCATCAAACGTACCATAATCATATGAAGCGCCGCTGTATGCGGCATCTCTCTTGATTTTACCATAGTGTGGATTGATGATTGTTTGATTCACTATTCCAGTTGCACCGGGTAATGTTACACCCGACGATGTTTGATAAGTTCCCGCTGGATATGTGCCCCCAACAGGCAACGTAACGCCAGAATACCCACTTACAAATCCATAATTTTGTATCTCAGGTGCAGCAAGAGTTTGACCGGGAGACACACCAACCAAAACCAAAGTCGCTCCATTCGGATATATCCAAGGAGTTCCGTCTAGGAAAGTTCCTGTCTGTGGTGTACCACCAGTGTACTGAATGTCCCATTGATAATTATCTGTTACTAAACTCATGGTTCTGGATATCTTATGTGTGTTAATGAATATGTCAGAGAAACGGTGCCCGTTGCAACAGATGCCGCTGTTGTTTCAGTATCTAGCGTCACACCACCAACGTTGAAGATCTCCGCAGTGATTGAAACACTACTTGAGTCAGGAGCGATATAAAATTGATAAGTTGCGGTTGGGTGATACAGAATAGGCATAATGACCCCATGTGATAGATGCTATTCTATGTATGAATCTTAAAGCCCTTACGCTCCAATGAAGAGATAAACTTATCACGCCCAATCTTACGCACATTTACAATGTTAATGCCAGTGAGTCCACGGATGGAAAGGTATGCTTTAACGTAGGGAATACAAGGAGGAGAAACCATGATCATGTGCTTGTGTCTCAAAAAAGAAATATCATGGATAATCTTATTAAAACGCTGTATTTCATAGGGAATGGTATACTTGTACAACTTCTTTGCACTAATGAATTCACCCTTACGAACAGCAGCCTGACCCTTCTTGGTAAAGATGCAACTATCAAATTCATATGTGTGTAGGTACTTCATTGTATTCTAAAACCCTATATTTGTAGATGTGGGAAGAGGTGGGGGAATGTGTTGATAAATGGGGGGTTTGTAATGAACGTGGGAGAGAATGTCAGTTATTTCCCCAGATGGAACCATTACGATTGGATGATCGATCTAATGACTCATGGTATGCTTTAGGCGTACCACGTTTCATTTTATCCATCAATTGCGAGTATTGACCGCCAGTAGCCTTATCAGGCGTCAGTTTCGTATCAACAGCACCCATAGCCCCTGTTACATTCTTAATGGAATCCATAGATGCACATTCGGGACATTCAATGGGGGAATCTCGATTATCAACGGATCGAACGGCATCATGGACATGATTGCATTGTTTACATGTATATTCATAGATTGGCATCGGGTAGTTCCTTAGCGGTAAGTTCTGTAATCTTATGGATGAATCCAAGAGGGATTTTCTCTATGGTAGAGCAAGAGTCTTTATTCCATGTGGAGAGGAGAGTAACGTGATCATCGTCTCTGTGGATGCAGTAGCCTAGACTGTGCATCTTAGGGCATGCCTTCTTGGCTTCTCTGAGTATATCTTTGGTGGAATTCCAACCAGTCTCGCCATACTCCTCGGCGTCTATCCATATCACCTCTAGGATGGGATAGTCTGGTTTCGATTGTTTCATAGTGAATCTCCGTAGGTATTTATACCATAGCAGGGCAATGTGTGAATGCAAACAAAAACCCCTTATTTCTAAGGGGTTTCAGTGCCTGATTATGAGCGGATCAGGCGATCATGTCGATGAAGCGGTTGAGGACGACTCGGCTGGTGGATCGACCCTTCATGCTCTTGAGGAAGGCATTCTTCTTCTTGGCAGTGGTATCGGAGTCCTTCACGCTGTCCATGGCGTCGGAAGTATCAACCTTGACGGTGCGGATCAGGTACTGTTCGTCCCATCCCATCTCATCGCTCGTGGCGATGGCGTAGTTATCCGACTTCCACGTTTCGAGTCCCGCGTACATCTTATCGTGGTCGCGGAAGTAGTAGTAGGAGTGGCGCTCGAACTTCGCAGGAGTCCAGTCGGCGAGGAAGAAGTTAACGACCTTGGAACCAGTACGCTCCTGAAGCATCTTCGTGAGCAGGTTGGTAGCACCCTGCTGGTTGACGCGGGTTCCGATGCGGTCACCCTCGATCTTCAGCGTACCGTTGTAAGGAACGTGCATTCCGTTACCGCTACCGTCCGTGAGGAAAACGCTGTTCACAATCTGGACATTGTTGTTCTTCTTGAAGGAAGGAACGATGTCGATGGCAGCAAGAATCGCTTCGTTCAGGGGCGTACCACCAAGACCGAACTCGCGTCCCACGGTCGGCAGCGGGTCTCGGGAGTTCCAGCCCTGCGACTTGGCGAGGGCGTAGCACTGCGGCATAGCAGCGTCGAGTTCTCGCTTGTTCATGCGGCTGGAGAAGAGATTCAGCAGGGCGAAACGGTATTCAGTAGCAGCATACGCTTCGTTATCTTCCTTCTCAGTACGATCCTTATCGAATTCGTGCGGCATGGCACTGGAGAAGGCGTAGACCTCGAAAGGAATGTTAACCTTCTTGCAGAAGAGAACCAACTGGATCACCTGTTCCATCGTCTCGGTAATCTGGTCGCACATGCTACCAGACCAGTCGAGGAACATAACCAGCCCGTGGTTCTTACCATCGCGGATGGTGGCAGTCTTGCGGAAGACATCTTCGGACCACTTGTAGTTCATCATCTTCACGGTATCGAGCGTACCAGTCTTGGCAATCTGCACCCGCTTGTGGGCATCAGCCTGCTTCTTCATCTCGAACTGCTTCGTCAGTACGTTAACCGTGGGCTTCGATCGGACGATGAACTGGCGGCATTCCCTATCGCTCGTTTCCTTCGCTTCATTCACCAGCAGTGAAGTCGAGAGAAGACGATGAAAACGCTTGTAGTCGATGATATGTCGATCGAGATCGACTCGCTTCAGCGTCTGCTCGCCCTGATCATACGTTGCGCCACTTTCGTCTCGCATAGCATCCGCAACCTTCGAGAAGGCGGATTCGGTGATCGACTCGGGCACGTTCGTACCCTGCTGGGCAGGAGAATCCTCGTCGGATGCATCGTCACCCGAATCGGGCGAGGAATCAGCATCGGCACCGTCTTCGGTGTCGTCGTCTCCGGCTGAACCGGAGCCCTGCTGCTGATCCTCACCCGAATCGTCGTCCGAATCGTCGGAAGACTCGGGCGCAGTATCATCGCCCTCGCCCTCACCCGATTCGGATTCGGTGGATTCCTGCTCCTGCTCCTGCTCCTCGTTATCGTCGATGATCGACGCGAGGAGGTCGTTCACGATGTCGAGAACGTCGGAGAAGGTATCGGCGGACTTGATTCGGTCAATCCACTGCGATTCAGCAGGGGCGAACGGAATCGTCTCACCAGCATGGATTCCAACCTTGAATTCGAGATTCAGACGGTCGATGAGACCGAGGTCGGAGATTGATCGACCGTCGAGGTCGAAGAGATCGCGGTTCATGAGGTCAACATACGCATCGAGGAAGTCTCGGCGCAGTCCGGGGAACTGCTTCTTAATCAATCGCTCGATTCGTGCATCTTCGACCACGTTCACATACTGCTGGACGAGGGCATAGGGAAGACCATGCATCGAAGACAATTCTTCAATGTTCGACTTCCAGCCCTCGCATGGAGTATGCAGGGCGTGCGCCACTTCGTGACCGACCAGCATATCGTACAGACTGTTCGACATATCCTGCCAGACTGGCAGGGTAAGAACTCGGTTCTTGAGATCGAAGGAAGCAGTCTGGGCGGCTGGATCATGCACAACCGAGAGATTCTCGGTAGCGAGGAGACCCGCGAGGATGGTTTTCGTGTTGCTCATGCGTATATTGTACCATATCCAGCGCCCAAGGCAACCCATATGGAAGATATTTCTCAGATTGTGGATAAAATGTGGAAAACCAAGGAAATCCGGTGAAAAATGGACTATTTTTCCCATTTTTGTCGAAATCCGGTTGACAAGCAGCCGATTTTATGGTATTCGCGTGCGTGCGGGCGCGTTCCTTCTATAGTCGGACCCGCTCCAACGTCCGATATCCTTGTGGATAACTCTTTTTGACCCATAAGTCCCTATTTGGCAGGTATTTACGTCAAAATCTCACTAATCTGGGCTTTATATTGGATGAATGGGTTGCCTTGGACGATGAATATGGTATAATACTTATGTCGAGGGACCGACCCTCGAAATCCAGACCTCAACGGAGCATTCCGATAATGAAACTGACCTCGAAGAAGCAAGCGTTCGTCGATGCGTGCCGCGCCGCTGGTCTCGCCAGCCCTGCGAAGCGTAGCGACCTCGTAGCCGTCGCCAATAGCATGGGGCAGAAGTACGCTCCTGCGTGGATCGTCCAGAACACTGATCTCCGCCACGATCGTGGTTGGTTCATCGTGCCTGGTCTCGACGATACGGGTGTCGTCATCGACTCGCCCGCCACTGCTGCTGCGGTCGATGCTGCTGCCGAACGGGTTGCTGCTGCGACTGCTCCGAAGGGTAACGATGCCCCCGTGGCGGAACTGTCCGCGATTCGTGGGATGACCGCTGGTGCCACCAGCCTCGTGCCCGATCGTCTCAAGACCTATGTGTCTTGGGGTCATCATGATACCGTCGAAACGGTCATCAAGTCGGGCCTGTTCGCCCCTATGTACGTCACTGGTCTGTCTGGTAACGGCAAGACCACTATGGTCATGCAAGCGTGTGCGAACCTCAATCGTGAGTGTTTCCGCGTCAACATTACCAGCGCCACGGACGAAGATGACCTACTCGGTGGTTTCCGCCTGATCAATGGTGAGACCGTCTGGCAGGATGGTCCCGTGGTCAACGCTATGCGACGTGGCGCGGTTCTCCTCCTCGATGAGATCGACCTCGGTACGCATCTGATGATGTGCCTCCAGTCGGTTCTCGAAGGGAAGGGTATCTACCTGAAGAAGATTAACGAGTGGGTGCAGCCCGCTGCTGGTTTCACGATCTTCGCCACTGCGAACACGAAGGGCAAGGGCTCCGACGATGGTCGATTCGCAGGTACGAACATCATGAACGAAGCCATGCTCGACCGATTCGACTGGACTCTGGAGCAGGAGTACGCTCCGAAGAGTACCGAGAAGCGTATTCTTCTCAAGAAGATGAAGACTCTCGGATGCGAGGATAAGGATTTCGCTGGTCGTCTCACGGAATGGGCAGACATGATCCGCCGAGCATTCCGCGAGGGTGCTATCGACGAGATCATTACGACTCGCCGACTCGAAAACGTGGTCAAGGCGTTCGCCATCTTCCAGTCGCGTGAGACTGCCATCGACATGGCACTGAACCGCTTCGACGATGATACGAAGGTCGCATTCCGCGACTTCTACGCGAAACTCGATGATACCATCGACACTAGCGTGAACGTCGCTACCCTCGATCCCTCGACGGTTATGTACCTTGACACATCCTTCAGCCAGAAGGACGAAGTGAAGAACCGTGGCGCCCGCTGGGACGACCAGCGCCGAAAGTGGCACGTCACTGCTGAAGCCGTCAATCTGGATCCCGACTTCTGGAACCAGTTCAATCCCACCGCTGCGGAAACGTCGCCCTTCTGATCCCCCGGTCCTGTAACTCAGTAGGTAGAGTAGCGGCCTTTTAAGCCGACAGTCCTCGGTTCGAGTCCGAGCGGGACCATTTCATTCCTCTAGGAGCATTCACATGCGACAGCCGTATATCGATCTCTCATCCAACCCTGACCTCGATCCCGCGATTGAAGACAATTACGATGGATTGCCCCCGAGCGGCATGGTCATCACCACTACCTGCGACTGCTACCACTGCACGGGTATCGAACCCGAGCCGATCAACACTTACGAAGAGGACTACGCACTGTGAAGGTAGATAACACTGCTGACATCTACGACAATCTCAACGTCATGCAAATGATGATGGATACGATCGACCCCGAAGACAGAGAAGTGTATGAACTGAAGGATCGAGTCATCGAAGCCGCCATGCAGATGTGGCGTATCGGAGAGAACATTCTTATGATGGCCCTTGTAGGGGAAACGTACCTCACCGAAGAAGAAGAACAAATCATTACCGAATATAGTCACTGGGCTGCTGAAATCACTGACGCCCTCGAATCACACTGAAAAAGGACAAGAATCACATGAACGAACAGAACAACAACATTACTCTCATGAGCGACATCGATCCCTCCCTCTACACTAACCTCAAGGCGAAGCAGCAGGCATTCATTCACTGCATTGCTGAATCCATTGGTAGCATGACTACTACGGAGTTCTCCCGCAAGGATCTCAAGGACATCGCCAATGAGCATGGTATTGCATGGGCGCCTGCATGGATCGTGAAGGATAAGACTCGCGTCGTCAAGCGTGGCATGTATAGCGTGCCAGAACTCGCAGCGTATCGTAACTCACAGAATGCGCCGAAGACTGCTCAGGAGGTCTACGCCGCCGGCGGTGATTGGAAGGATGTCGTCGCCGAGTGTTGCGATGATGTTGTGGGTGATGCCGTCGAGGTGCCGCAGGTGAAGACTGCCTGATACCATACGAACAGTGCCACGCGATCTAGGTTCCCTATCGGTTCCAGATCGCTAGCAGATCGGTCCCTATTTTCTTCTCGGAGGGATTCTCAGAAACTTTCACGGGACTCCAAATCCCAAAAATTCTCCGGGGATATTTTTGACCCCAAATACCTTTTTTCGGAAAAGCCACATGGCACACTTCAACAACATCATTAGTAACTACGCAATCGACGCCGCAAAGGAACAGGCAATGACAGAAATGGCTCCATATATTATCGTTGGCACCCTTGCACTCATCATGTTCGTCTGTTACAATGTGTTCAATCAGATCGACGACAGAATCGATCGACGCACGGAGCAGAAGCGAATGAAGCGAATGGCATCACGGGGGTATCGACGATGAGCGGGGAAGAAACACTGGTTTTGGTTACATGTATTCTCTGTCTGATTGCATGTTCCGTATTGGCTCTTGTTATTATAAAGGATGAATCTTGAAGAACTACACGATCAAATACGAATTGGAATCTGATCCATCTGAACTCTTTGAATCAAAGATTGATGGCGCCAGTATCGGAGATGCCCTGTATAACTTCTACAAGTCGTCTGATGAATTCAACTACGAAACCCCTGTAATCATCGACATTCTGGAGGATGCATGAAAAACGTGAAGAAGAACTATATCATCAGTTATCCCGCTACGGGTTGTACGAAGGATGAGGGTCTCATGATCGTCAACGCCATTCGATGGTTCCTGAATCGATACAACATGCAACTCAGTGAATTCGATGATGAACATGAGGATATCACGATCACCGCGAACGCCAGGCAATACAAGGACATTCAGTGTTACGGACAATGCTACGAGTGGGATCAGGGTGGTGTTGATTATGTGATTGACATTGCAGTCGATCAGTCGATCCGCGATATGCTCGCTACGATCTTCCACGAATGCGTACACTTGTGGCAGTGGGAACGCGGAACATGGAAGGGTGAAGGCGAACGAGAAGCGACTCAACTGCAATACGAACTGGCCGATGAATACTGGAGGTGTGGGAATGTCTGATATGACCCGAGACGAAGCAATCGAGAAGGCACGTGAGAACTACATGAACTGTTACTGGGATCAGGAGACGAAACTCTCGAACCTCTACGATGAGTGTGATGAGTTGGAAGAGGGCGATCTCGATGAATTCAGGATTGGTGATTGATGGAAGAACTGATCATTGAGCAGATTCGGCGGCATGAGGAAAGTATTATGCTGCTGAAAAAATTGCTGGCCGTGGAGAAAAAAAAGCGGACGAAGAAGAGATATGAGTGGGCAGAGAATGCCTGGGGTCAACCGATCAGGGTAGAAAAACAATGAGTATGTTATTCGATACAGAAACATCTTCGATGGTTCGAGGATTCAAAGAATTCGGAATGAACCTGGCCGAGACTCAACTAAAGAATCCATGGCATCCTGTTCAGCCCATAACGAAAAGTGTAGGGGCCAATCGGGTCGGCTTGTATAAGATTTTTTATCAAGACGAAGTGATGTATATTGGTATGGGTAATTTAGATGCACGAAGATCAAGGCATATCATTGTATTTAATAACGAAGGAAAGGCAGATGTATCCGAGAACGGAAGGGCTTCGGACTCTGCTGTTGCTCGGAAGATGTACGAACACGATCCAGAACTTGACAACTGGTATTTTCAATTTCTCTTGATCGATGGTGAACTTGTCAAGGAAAGAATGGTTGCCGATTACGTTATGAAACAAATGGAAACCATTCTGGTTAGAAAACACAAACCACAATTTTGTGCAGAACATATGGTAGGAAAGTGAAAATGAGGGTTGACATCCTCGACAGTTAGTGTATAATAGTGACTCACAAGTAAGGTGGGAAGCAGTGCGAACCGAATATCTCGGTAAGACTCGAACCTCCGCATGGCTCTCAGAGCCGAAAGGTTAGACCAATGTCTAGCGAGTTTAGTAGCCACATCAGTGGCGTAAAGTACGTCGGAAAACGAAAGATGTTTTTGAAGGATATCATTTACGATTTCAGACAGAACAAGCAGCGAAGCGCCGACGGGGGCGAGAAGGCAGCCCACAAGTCAGATCTCGTTAACTCCTTCGAGGAATATGGTATCCTTGAAGATCGGCCGAAGATGGTGGTCGAGGATAGAAATGGTAAGACGCATCTTCTTGACGGTTACAACCGTTACGCAGCGTTGGATACATGGAAGGGCGGCGATCTTGCACTGGAAGTCGATGTCGTTAAGTGTGCCGATCAGACTTCCCGCGAAGATCTTCAGATGAGTACAAATCTTCCTCTTCCGCAGCATGAGGCTTCGCAGAAGAGTATCGTGAATATCCTCACGGCACAAATTGAACGAGGTGATCTCGCCAACAACCAGGCTTCAGTGAAGCACAAGGTTAATCAGATTTGTAAGTCTAAGAAACCGGTTTGGAAACAGCAAGTCATCGATCAGGTGATGAACGGTGCAGGTACGGTCACGGATTGGCAGAACTGGTCTGATCGTCAAGCCAAGACTTGGTTGGCAGCCAAGTGCAATCGGACTACGAGTTTCAATTACGATGCCAATCGAAAGTGTTATGGTGCGGTGATGAAGCAAGAGTCTGAATATCGTACCGTTGCAAACGCCTGTGAGAAGTTTGCAGAAACGGGTATTCCCACGCAGGTTGTCATCGCTGTCTTAGAAAAGGGTAAGGCTTCACTTGCTGTTAAGCGACAGAATGTAATCGATACTGCGAACAAGTGGCTTGATGCTATGTTGGCTGTCTGTGGAGTAGAGGAATTTCCTAATGGATATCCGCTAACCTTCGCGGGATGTCTGCCTCAGGACTTCACTGTGGAAAACGATGAATTCCTGATTCCGATCGATCCTGATACGGACGCAATTGGGACTCAGCCGACGCCCTGATCGGCGGATGACAATTTGAGATTCGGACGGGAGGGGCCTTCGGGCCCCTCCTTTTCGTCCGATAATGCCTGTCAAGCCAAAAACCCCCATTTTTCGTCAAATAGGCACTAAAAGTTATCCACAATTTATCCCCAATTTTGGGAATATTCCCTCGATGGGTTGACTTCCTGCCTGAGTATGGTATAATAGGGATGTCCCAGCGGGGGACGACTCACTGGTCCTAACGGAAACCAAACATGGACAACATCGTCAACTACTACCCGATCAACAACGACCTCGAAGTCTGCGTCTGCGACGACGACGGTCGTCGGGTGTTCGTCATCGTCAACACCGATACGGGAATCGAAGAAGAGATTTCCGAGTACGCTGCTCGTGCGATCTGCATCAATCCCGCTTCCACGATCACGATGGAGAACTGGGAAGATTTCTGCAACGCTCGCGGTATCTTCACCGAGGATAACTGATATGAAACTGACAGTAAACCAAACAATCGCAAGCGGTGGGATCACCGTCGAAATCGAGGGAATTGGATCCGTGCTGATTACCGCCACGGATGAAGGTATTGTCGCCGACATCTTCGCCGGCGATGATACAGACGACTCGATCGCCTCCACTTGGGCGACGTACAACGAACTGGTTTCCAAGGACAACTGACCATGAACGATACGCTTACCCTCTTCTCGATCCGTGCCGACTTTCGTGGTTGCGAATACGGATGCCTCTACATCGTCGCCGCTGATGGCGCGTTCACTGCCACTGAACTGGTACGGAACGATCTCCAGCGTGGCGAATCCGATTGTGGAGTCAAGATCGATTCTTGCGAACCGATCGGCACCACTACCCTCTACGATGCGCCGCGTGTCGTCGATAACTTCACCACCTGACAAGGACAACTGACATGGCATTTTTCACCAAAGAAGCACGCGAACTCCTCGACTACATCTACGCCTTGAATGAGAAAGCGTCTGGTGGTTTCCTCCTCACTGCCGATCTCAAGCACTGGGCTGAGTATGGTATCACCACGAAGGATCAACTCGGCGACTACCTCGACGGATGCGTCGAGCGAGAAAATTCTAAGTACGATTCCACCGAATCGAACGACGACGACTACGACGGCGGATGGGATCCGATCGAACCCTCATGGGACGCTGTGTCCCGCCACGACTCCAACGAAGGATGGTGAACACCATGACCGAAACCGTACTACACCGAATTCCCGTCACTGGCGTGATGGATCTCCTGATCACCACGAACGGGTGCATTGACATCTTGGGCGGAGTGGACATTCAGTTTATGCTCACCGTCCGATGGGGCAGGCCTGACCCCGGCGAAACGGTCGATTCCCCGATCTCGTTGGAAGCGGCGAAAGAGATCTTCATGAGCAACTGCGCCATGGAGCGGGAACACTTCAGTGTTGAGAACCAGTGGTCTGAGACCTATGGTCAAGCCGTAGAATCCGCCCGCCGTCTCCGCGAGGAGGGGCGCCGAGAAGACGAAGATCTTCTGCTCCGCTCCGACATGCCCTTTTGAGGATTGATTGATGCACCATAATACAGAACAAATTGCCCGTGACTTTATCTCTAACCGAACCAAGAAAGCAATGGCGAAACTCAAGAAAAAGGGCCGTAAATTGGGAAGACCGCAATTTGGTTTTCGATATGTTGATGGTGTACCAACAGAGCGTGCCGACCAGATGAAGGTGCTTGGTCGTATGATCGAACTTCGTTCTCTAGGAACGAATTGTAATAAGATAATGACGATTCTCAATGAAGAAAAACAGCCAACGGCAACGGGTAAGCCTTGGACTCGGACGGGAGTCGCACTTATTCTCTCCCGCCACCCTATGGATATGGATTGATTGATGAACGAAGAAGCAGGATACGAAGCAACTCCATTTGAAATGGAGTATACTCCATTTCTCCCTTCGTGGGATACTCGCATTACTTACCTTCTTTGTGGT
>Ga0209193_1000915_pt1 | contig 16777 bp, 20 predicted proteins | sample COGITO_mtgs_1003_FD_185515 | JGI IMG/M metagenome (GOLD analysis project Ga0209193, IMG submission 185515) | Pelagic marine microbial communities from North Sea - COGITO_mtgs_100330 (SPAdes) (version 2) | ecosystem: Environmental > Aquatic > Marine > Epipelagic ... | reverse complement strand
AAGCTTCTTTTGCTTTTGAAGCCATTATAGCAGAATTGTCTATTCCAGACAAAGTTTCAGCTATTATTTTATTTTCTTTTTGAAACTTTGCTCGTTTTGTTTCTGAATCTAATATATTATTAGATGTTTTTAGCGTTTTTTTGTATAGCTCAACTGTTTCGTCTAAATTTTCTTTTTGAGTTTCAACTTTTTCGTTGATTGTTGTAAGAGCTTTGATTGCTGCGTCCAGCTGTTTTTTATACTCTTTTGCTTCTTTTGCTCTTTTATCAGAAAATTTAGCATAATTTTTTTCCATGGTTTCGACACGAAGAACAGCTGCATCTAAAGACTTGTTAAGTCTTTTTTGCTCATCATTAGCCTTTTTTATTTCGTCGAATTTTGCCATAGAATATTATTAAAGATTTTTTAGTATATCTAATTGATTTTTAGTTGCAGTTGAACCTTTTATTGATTGTATATCTTTGTAAAAATCGCTTTTTGCTAATTTTTTTAAAGCTCTTTTTTGAGCAGCAACAGTCATACCGTCAAAAAGTTTACCTAAAACTTTAGTAATAATATTTTCTTCCGATAAGGTTTCGCGTACTTCTTTTCTAATTTGGTTTCGAAGTTCTTTTTCAGTCATTTATTGTCTCCTGATTTTCATAGTTTATCATATATAAATATCAGAAAGTTAGAGTTATTATCTCTTTCGAGGCATTCGTGGAGTAGATTTTTTGTTTTGTTTTTCTGCCTCTTCGCGCTCTTTCTTTTTAACTTCTGTTAATTTATCAAGGTAAAACCTTCTAAGGTGTACAGGCATTGTGTAAAGGTCAGACCAAGTGAATCCCCCTTGTGAGTAATATGCCATATCAAATAATAGCTTGTGTAGAATGGCCCTATAGTTAGGACCCAGGCCAAAAAAACTTAACGGTCATTGGGAGAGCAACTTCATGCTCTTCTCCGTCATCTTCCCCATAATAAGAATATGTAAGGTCTATATCTGGAGATACTAATTTTACCTTTGATCTAAATTCAATAGAGTCTCTAGATAAAAATTCGTTATCTACAAACTTAGATATTTTTATTCTATCTGTTTCGCCATCTACAGATAATATCATATGCTTTAGTCTAGTGCTTAGCTCAGGAGTCACACCGGATATTCTGTTTGATGCTTTTTTAGCTGCCTTTATAGAATCAGCTATCTTTTTATCATCACCGTGTGTTAAAAGCTTAAATTCAAGCATTCTTTTAGATGCTGGTAATTCAAATGAAAATTTATTAGATCCTTCTTCAAAGTTTGATTCGTCAAATTTTGTATTTGAAAATAATGTTAAGTCTATATTTTCCTTTTGTATATGTCCAGTTTTAGGATTAGTTAATTCAACCTCGTAATCTTTACCGTATGCCAATACTCTTGCAGCTATCATTATTGCATTTTTATCGCCAACCAATAAATCATTATAGTTTATAGGACTAACAATTAAAGATCTAAGTAGTACATCAATAACAGTACCGTTTTTAATAAGATTTTGAGAAGTAAGAATATCTTCTTCTTTTGCCGTCATATATTTAATTTCTACTGTACCAGAAGATAATGGATTAGATTTTGCATATAGTAATCCTTTACTAGGTAATTCTATTGTTTCAGTTGGAAACGGATAATTTTTAGTTGCAGCTGTAACAGCTGAACCAGCATCTTGTATTGCTAAATTTTTAATTTCTTGATCTGATAATCTATCCTGTCCTGGATAATCTGGGTCTATTACTTTTCCTGACATAACTTTTCTCCTCTATTTTGTATAACATATATAAATATATATTTCCGCAAAAATAAGTCAAAAAAAGACCCTAAGTTATAGGGCCTTTAATTTTAATATGATTATATATCTATTAGAATTGTAATATCCAATAGTCACACTGTATTTCCATTGTAATTTCATTTACAGCATTTGTAGCAGTCCAGTCGATAGCTCCAAAATCAGCACTTGTAATATATGCACCTTTACCTGTCCACTCTTCAACCTTATCACCTACTGGTCCAAGTACATTAATTGTTACGTCTTTCTTATAGAAATCAGCATAACCGTCTCTACCTGTTACAGACTCGTGGTGTAAACGTACCCATTCCATAACTGCTTGCGCGCCTGAAGGAACGATTGGATCGTAAAGTGTTAAGCTTATTGGGCCCCAAGTACTTTTACCTTTTACGTACCTAGAAACATTGATGTGTTGAAGTTCAACTGTTTCAGTTGTAAGAACTGGCCTTGCAGCAGTTTTGATGAGATACGCTGGTATTCCATCAATATAGAATATAAATCTATTTTGCTGTTTAGGCTCAAAGGCCGTAAACATTATTTCATTTGGGTCGACTAAATTTGCCATTTATTTTCTCCTCTATATATAAATATCATCTTTACTTAATTTTATTCTTCGAAAGAAGCACCAGTTCTCAAGATGTTGAAATCAACAATAATGAATTCTGCAGCTTTTGCAGGTTGTAGGAATATTTCACCTTTCATTTGATTTCTATCAATTACATCTGGAGTGTTATTGGACTCATCCATTACAACTTTAAATGCATAAAGACCTTGTTGCTGTTGTACTGTTTCAAGATATGGATTAACTATGTTTAAAAATCTATTTCTTGTTGCAGTTGTGTTTTGTTCGAATACTAAATATCTTGTAGAAGATGCAATAAACTTTTTAAGCTTAATTAATAATCTTCTAACGTTAATTCTGTCTAGTGCAGATGGTTTTGTTTGTAAAGTTTTTTGACCCCAAACACATACACCTACTTGAGGGAATATTGCAATTGGATTAACTTTACCTTCATATAATTCATCTCTTTCTGCGTGTGTTAATCTAGAATATGGTTCAGTTACAGTAGTTAAACTTCCTCTATTTAAACCGGCTGGTGCAAACCAAGGGAATGCAACTTTATCGTTAAAAGAGTATACGCCTGGTACAACTACTGATGGTGGTACAAATAAGAATTTATTTACACTTGCATCAAATATTCTAACCCATGGGTAGTACATTGAAGCGTAGTTTGTATCATAATTAGCGGCTTGAGTTACTGCTGCAGTTACTGAATCTCCAGTAAGTGAATTAACACCATCAACTACATAGAATGCGTCTCCTCTAGATTCACAAACTTCAATAACTTTACTAACTATATTAGAAGCATTGGCAGTTAATATACCTGGTGTAACTATAAGATTAATATCAATTTCATCAGGATTAGATATTGTATCTAAAGCTCTTTTATATACCCTATATCCTTCTTCACTAGTACTAGCAAAGCTAAACCCAAAGCTATTTCCAGAAGCTAAATCTTTACCAATAGTTACTTGTTTAGCTGGATTAACTCCATCAAATCCTCCTTGGAATCCAACAGTAAATCTTTTATTGTTAAGATCGCTATCTAATGTAATTTCTCCACCAGCAGCTCCGTTTGTACAATTTGATAGCAAGAATGTTCTATTTTTACCAGTTGCACCTGTGTCAGATATTGGAGCTAAATAGTTTTTCATACCATTGTTTAATATACCTTCAGCAAAGTTCAATCCAAAGTATGTTGTTGTATCTGTAGCTAAACTTCTTGATGTTACTAAAGCAGCTTCTGGATAGAATGCATCTTGATTATCAGTTGCACTTTGATTAGCCAATTTGAATGGAGAGATATAAGCCTCATGTCCAAATGGTACTAATTGATCTGAATAAACAGCGTTTCGTACGTTTTCGTGAACTTCTACTCTAACGTGTCTAGAAATATTAGGATAATCTCCTGTAGTTATTACTTTTCCGCTTGCATTTGAGCTAACTTCTCTATCACCTATTAATCTTGCAATATAATTTGGTGAGTTTGGATCTAGGTTACAGTTTGCGTAAGATTCTACAGAAACAACTTTGTTATCTGTATCATCTATTTTTCTAAGTGTTACAGAGAAATTTCCATAATCTTGTCCGCTTACACTTCCAGCCTTTTTAATAGCTACTATACTAACTTTATAGTATTGATTTGAACTATCACCGTGAGCCATAGTATGTAATCTAAATAATGGGAAATTGTTTCCATTAGTTGTTTGAGATATTATCCATGGAGTAGCTGCTGCTCTAAAAGCTTTACCTGAAGTTTTAGAGTTTGTTCCAGTTACAGAATTTGCCGAAGTAAAACCTATTGTTCCAAAAGAAGCGCTTAAGTTTGTAAATCCATATCCACCACCTTGATTTGCACTTGTAGCGCCATAAGACTGTGAATTAAATAATGAATAAACATACGATGGAGAATTTCCATCACTGTGTGCAGCCGTTGGTAAAAATTTACCTGAATCTGTTCCTATTAAGTTAGGAAGATAATTTGCATTTGTTTTATCTAAAGATGCTGTGTTTGATGTAGAAGCTAAATGATTACTATTTCCAAAAAATTTGTTAAGTGTTAATACACCATTACCATTTAGTGCTCCTTGGAAAGCAGTAGAAGCTAAAGTATCTGCTGTACCACCTGCTAGTGTTAATTGAGTAGAGAACGTTGAAGCAGAACCTGTTTGAACTCTAATGCTGTTTCCACTAAGACCCGTAGCTGATGAAGTAAATTCTATTACTGCTCCATTAGCCGTTGCAGTAACGTTTGTTGCGTGAGTGTTAACTTCTGAAACAAGATTCGTTACTGTAGCGGTTGCAGAAGAACCAGTAGCAAAGTAATAAGGACCAAATGTAGCTGTACCATCTGCTGGGACAGTACCAGAACCAACACCAATAAATCTAAATTCATCTGAATCAGAAGTACCTACTTGGAATTCTACGTTGTTGTTTTCTCCATCGCCGACAACAAAAGTAAATGAACCTGTTGCTTTATTACCAGCCGTTATAGATCCGTTTAAGATTGAATCTTCTGTCATTGTACCATTTTTTGTAGATGTGTCTCCAATAGTTGATGAATGAAGAACACCTAATATAAATGGATCTCCTGCAGCAACTGTAGATCCTGAAGGACCAACTGTCGAACCAGAGGCTATTAAATATACTTGGTTATTAACCGTGTATCCATCTAATCCAAGAGTTCTAACAATTGTGACAACTCCTGCATTTTTAATATATTCTTTTACTGTAAATGGTACATACGTACCTTTTGTGCTGCTACCAAATTTAAGTTCAAATTCGTTCATTGAACGAACTATTGTTGGTACGAATGCTGGACCAGACTCAGTGTTTCCTATAATCACTGCTCCGATTTCGCCAATACCTACTGGTAAAAATGATAAGTCGTTTTCCTGTGTAAATACACCTGGACTAACAATTCTTTCGGCCATTTATGTTCTCCTCTATTACTTTATATATCCAATTCTGTAATTAAAAGTGAATACAGATATTCATATATAAATATAGAAATAATATCCAAAAACTATTCGGTTGGAGTAAAAATTCCAGTAGAAATGTCTAAAGATCCTTTTCCATATTTTTCTGTAAGATGTTTTGCAAAATCTATTTCTTCTTCCCTATTTTTCTTAAATGCAAATTCTAAATCACTTTTTTCTGTTGTTAAACTATTTAACTCAAAATGGAGTTGTCCCATTCTTAATGTTATTGAGTCATAATTACTTTTTATTTCATTTATTTTATTTAATTCTTCGTCATTAAATTTTTTATCTGAAGATGTTTTTGCTGTAGTAGTTGCTTCAGCCTTTTCTTCTCTGTGTTTTTCTAGTTTTTGTTGAATGTCTTGTGATATTACCATTTTGTAACCTCTTTTTTATTTAAAATAACTTGATTTCCCTGCTAAACCTTGTTGTTTAGTATTCGATCTTAGTGTTTGTGTAGTAGTACCTCCTATTTGTACTCTTGCTACACCGTAATTTAATTTATTGTGTTGTGTCATATCTTTTTGTAAATTATCTGGTATAATATATCCGCTCATTTCCAGTGAAAATTCTGCTCTAGAAACGCGTTCTTCTCCTTGAGCCGTTTCATTATTTAGGTTAAAGTTAGTCATACTTGCTAAAAATTTATAATAGTTATCTTTTCCCCAATAAGAATTAGCCGCATAGTTTATATCTTCTATAACTTTATTTTGGTGATTAATAAAATCTGTTAATAATATACATTCGTATGAAAGTTTAACATAATCTGGTATTACTATATTATGAGTTTTTTGGCTAGGATTTCTTCCAATTAATATATCAAAATTATCATACCTATTTTTTTCGTTATAATTACTTCCAACACTATAGAAAAGATTTGGATTATTTGCGTCTAGCTTGTTATATCCTTCTAGTCTTTCTATTCCTGTTCTCTTATATATTAATATTGGAAATTGTATTTTACCTGTTTCGTCTCTAAATACCCCGGTTTTTTGAACTGATTTCCATCTTTCAGGAGAACCATATATAACAGGTACTTTTATTTCGCGATCGCCTTCTTTTACTCTTGGCTTTATAACATTTTCAAAATAATAATAAATAGCCTCATCTACGTCATATAAACCAACGCTTACATTTTTTATGTCGTTTTCACGGTTTATTTGTAAACTTCTGTTGGAAGATAATTTATTTCCAGATGAATCTATTGTAAAACCAGCTTCAGAAGAATACTGCGTAGCTGCAGCAGCTGGTGGAGCTCCTGGCGTTGCATAAGGTAATGGAGATGGTGTTTCCCGCTTATTTTCTGATCTATATTTTTCTGACATGTTTACTCGCCGTATAATCCGTAATTATTATATCCTACTCTAATATTTTCTAATTGCGTTCTACTTTTTCTAGTTTGATGTGTTTGACATATTATTGAAAAATTAGATCCAAATTCTGCTCTTTCACCTGAAACAAATCCTTTATCTTTTTCTGGGTCTTTTCCAACTATTAATTGGTTTTGTATTACTGAATCTATTTCCCAGTATATTAAATTCCAGTATATAATATCTCCAACCTCTAATACAATATTAGATGCGGGTGTGCCAATACTTCCAGCAGGTAGTAGGTCGTCTCGTAAAAAACTAAACTTTGATTGTTGAGTAACATCTGGGCCTAGTTCAGTACTTTCCCATTCTTGGTCTTCTAATTCTATTAAACAATTAACTCTTACTCCAGGTTTAAATATTTTATCTATTGACTCTCCATATAAATTTTCATTTACATCGTACACTGAAGTTTTAAGAATATCTACCTCTGTGTCTACAAAGTCGTTTACAAGTTCTCTACTAACTTTTCTAAAAAGACTAATATCTCTGCTTCCGCCAAATAACGCCATAATTACCCTATGTATATTCCATACGGAATTTTATTCATTGTTTGATTCATAAAATCAGATTCTTCTTGTTGTCGTTCTAAAAGATTTCTTCTAGACGCCGCTTCTAAATCTTCTCTTAGTTGTGTTGTTAAGTTTTCTTTTTCAACAGATGCTTCACTTCTAAGAGTTTCACCATCAAGATTAGTTTCTGACCCAGGAATAGGTATTGAACTATATTTACTACGTATATTACCTAGTAGTTCTTTTGCTAATGCTAAAGTATACTTTCTAATCCATTGTTTTCCAGGATCGTTTATACTAGAGTAAAGCATATTATCATAATCTGCGTTTGAAAAATCAGTAACCACATTAGTTGCCGTTCCGTTTTTTAAAGCATCTTTTCTATCTGATCTTTTTATGTATTCTATCCAAAGCGTAAATGCGTTTTTAGGATCTGGAAATATTCTTAGCCTATTATTTCTTAGCTCAAAACTATATGCAGATTTTCTAATTTGGTCATTAAACTCTATTGCTTGAACCCTTAATAGGTCATCATACATCGGCATCATTAAAAAGTTAATTGCCGGGCTATAGTTTCCAAACCCAAAACCGTCTAGTAAGTGATCGCTACCATATCCAGTCCCTACATATGGGTCAAAATATCTTGACATGGCAGGGGTTCCTTCGTAAAATACTCTTTTTACTTCTATATCGTCTGTACCAGCAGTTCCGCTTTCTAAACTAAGAAAATTAGAATCTGTTAAATCATATACTTGTTGAGACGCAGATATTGCGACTGACGCACTATAATACGTTACATCACCACCGCTTCCAGCTTCAGTTCCGTAACTTTTTGCTAAAGTTATTAGTCTATCAAAATTTGGCGTTATTTCTTTGTGTGTTAAATTACTTCCAGTTGTAGATCCTTTTAAAGACAAAAGATTTTCTTTAATATTAAAATAATTTACTTGAGAACTATATTCACTTACTGCTTCTTCAAAACATGCAAAGAAATTAACATCTTGCATTTCAATATCTACTATAGGATAACCTAACCTTTTAGCGCACCAGTCAGCAACCTTTGGTCCATCAGTAGTAAAACCAGTATCTGAATCATATAATCCAAATGGTGTGTTTCCGCTTATAGACCCTGCTGATCCGTCATAAATTGGTATGTTTGTTGCCATAGTTATCCTCTATATATAAATATCAAAAAGTATTTTATTTAATTACATGCCCATCAACATTTCAAAAACATTATCAATTGCTGGGTGTCGGTGGTTATCTAGTAATATTCTTTTATACACAAACTCTGAGTCTGTTAATTTTGCTAAATCATGTATTGCAGAGTAATTTTTATCTTTTAAATCTATCTGTTGATTATCCCCACAAAATATCATAGTAGAACCTTTTCCCAATCTTCCTAATGCCATTCTTAATTGAGATCGTGTTAGGTTTTGAAATTCATCCACTATTACCACTGAATTTTCAAATGTTCTTCCTCTAAAGTGTGCTAGAGATACTAGTTCAACGTCTTCTTGGTTTTCCATTTTTTCCAAAATTGTTGGTTTATTATATACCTTTCTCATATTTGATCGAATAGGTACTAACCATGGTTCCATTTTTTCTTTTTCTGAACCAGGTAAAAATCCATTATCTTCTGTAGATACTGTTGGTCTAGTTATAATTATTTTGTTAATCATACGTTTAAAAAACATATCTAATGCAACTTGACATGCTAATAATGTTTTACCGCTACCTGCTTTTCCTACTATAAAATTATACGGGTGGTGAAGCATTGCTTGCTTTGCTACTTTTTGTTCTTCTGAAAGAGCTATTGAAAATTTAATATTTCCCTTTGGTACGGATTTTTCTATGTTTTGTTTTGCCATAATAACCTCCTTTATTTACTATAAATATCAAGGCATAAAAAAAAGAGGCTAATTTCTTAGCCTCTCTTTAATATAAATAATATGTTAAATCTTAGATTCTGTTCAAGCCAGCAACATAGATTTTACCATAAAATTCTGGTCTAACCATTTTCTTAGCGTAACGAGTCATTACACCTTTACGTGGAGTAAAGTTTGTAGGATCGTAAACTAATGGAGTCATGATTAACGGAATGTATGGAGCATATACAGCACCAGTTTCAAGGAATTGAGATCCTCTGAAACCTAATAACATTGCGTTGTCTTGCATGTAAGGATTCTTGTAAACAGTAAATCTGTTTTGTAGAGTACCTACAGCTTGTACACCCATTGCAAATGAAGCTTGGTCACCGTTAGTGTTTGCACCGTATCCTGGAATAGATTCTAAGATAGTTGCAACTTCTGGAGAACAAACAACGAAGTTTGCACCACCTCTAAGAGTTCTTTGGTGAATCTTATTAGATACTTTTTGTATTTTAGTACCTAAAGTTTGGAACCAAGAGAACTGAGTGTAAGCTTCTGCAGCAGTTGGTGATAAGAAAGTACCTGAACCGTCATAAACTTCACCAAGAGCAGCTGACCAGTAGTCAACAGTTAAAGCGTCTTTTAATAACATATCTAGTATTTCTAAATCAATTTCCATTGAGATATACTCAGATAACATTGAAGTTAATTCAGCTTCAGCGTCGATTGAGTGGTAAGCGTTTAAGTCTTGAGCGAACTCTGGAGACCATGCAGCTTTAAGCTTTCTTGTCTTAGCAATAATAGCTTCACTTCTTAATTCAACGTCGATTTCTGGAATACCCATATCTTGAGTAGATAAGTTAGCGTCTACAGATGCAGTAGCTTCAAAGTCATTTCTTTGATCTGCAGTTGTAGCTGCTGGGAATGTAATAGTTGCGTCTGTAATTCCTTTGTCAGTAGTAAGACCTTGGATTGTTTGATAGAATACATCAATGTTACCAGCCGAATTTACTACAGTATAAGTACCTAAAGTATCAGTTACAGATGCTAATGAAGATGAAGCAGCGTTACTATTTCTACCCATTGAAGATGAAATTTGAATTCCACCTAAAGCAGTTAAGTCAACTACTAATCCGTCTTCTCCAGTTAACTGTGCAGTTGTAAATGTTAATTTTGCAATATCACCAGCAGTTGCAGCTTCTTCTAACTCAGCAGCAAAACCTACATCTTTCCAAGATGCTGATGCCTGAGCAGTTGGTGTTATTGAAGATACAGTTCTGTTAGCTAATGAGTAACCGAATTTACCGTCACCATAAAGTCCACCTGTAAGAGCAGAGCTTGAAGTGTTACCGTGAATATCTTTACCTGCTTCGAAAAACTTCGTTGCACTACCGACATTGTCACCGTATTTAAAGTCTAAAAAGAATACTAGTCCTGAAGGTAGGTTCATTGGTTGTACCGATACAAAATCTTTTGCAGCGATTTCACCAAATACTCTACGTACTAAAGGAAGAGCAACTCCAGACCATTGTTCTTTGTTTGTAGTCCCGCCAGAAGTAGTTGAAGCCTCATCAATTAGTTGCTTCGCTTGGTTTTCTAAAAGTACAGCCATACCAGATTTTTCATATTCTTGGTTGATGCCTTCTAAAAGACCAGTCTTTTCCCACTTGCTAACTAGACCTTTTGTTTGAGCCAGTTGATTTGCGTGAGCATTACTGGATCCGTCTAATAAGTTTGAAATGTTGTTTGACATTTTATTAATCTCCTAAATTTTTAATTATAGCAATCCTGCTAATTTTTTCATTCTACTTGAGAATTCATTAGATTCAACTATCACTTCCTTTGCAGGTGCAGTAGATTTAGTTGGTCTTGATGCGATTCCCTCTTTAATTGTTGATTTCTTGCTAGCGCCTGCAGATAAAGATTCAGCTAAAGTAGAATAAACTAATTTAACTTCTCTAGTACTTTGTGCTCTATCAAGAGTTTCGATGATTTTCATCTTTTGTCCTTCAGTTAAGTTGTGAGACTTAAATAATTTGTTTGAGAACAATAATTTAGCGTTTAATAAATTAACTTCATTTATTGTAGCTTTTAATGAACGAATAGTAGAATAAGCTTCTTCAAGTTCTTCTTCTTTCTTTTCAATTTCGTCATTCTCATTAACTTCTTCGTCTTCATCTTCTTCTGTTAGAGATTTGATGATTTCATCTAAGTCGATGTCTTCTTCCATGTCTTCAGTTTCTTCAACGTCATCAGTTTCATCCACGTGTTCATCTTCATCCATGTCTTCAGTTTCTTTGTAAGAACCTTCGTCCATGTCTTCAGTTTCTTCCATGTCTTCATCTTCTTTGTAAGCCATTTCAGTTTTTTCTTCTTCGTCTTCTTCTTCAAGCTCTTTGATAATTTCTTCAAGATCTAAATCTTCTTCCATGTCAGCCATTTCTTCTGGATCTTCGTCATGCTCACCTTCAGTAAGTTTGTCAACAACATCTAAGTTGTCATCTTCAGTTCCAGGAGCGTCTGAACTAGTTTTAGTTTCAGCTTTCTCTTCGTCATTACCATCAGCCTGATCTACCTTGTTGTCACCTTTACCTAATCCAGATGAATCAGTTTGTTCTTCTAATTCGTCTTCGTCAGTATCCTCAGCTTCCTCTTCTATCTTTTTAGATAGCATAGATTGAAGTTTTGGAGTAAAAGCTTCTTCAAGGGCTAGCTTTGCGTTTGCAATTGCAGTTTCTCTAACAGCTTTTGCGTCAGCGATAGCTTCCTTAAGCAAGTTGCTTTCAGCCATAATTTTTCTCCTTAATATTTTAATTTGGAAATAAGGTTATTTTGAACCTTAATAGAATTTTAATAGTGATCTGTTACTACCATATAGAGATGGTGTATTTTTAGATCGTTTTACTGTTATAAATATATACAAATATACTAAAAGTAAAAAAGGGAACAAAAAATGTTCCCTTTTAAATAATATTTTAGTGATTTTAAGCTTTTTAGCTAGCTTTTCCATCAATAATTGCTGTCCAACAATGTCCTTTGTCGTATCTTTCTGCTTTTCTGTCTAAAGTCCATTGCCAGCGTTTGGCTTCGTCAAGCTCTCTCCTTCTTCTCATTGATGGTTTTTCATAATAACGGTTATTTCTAAGCGTCATCATTGTATCATCATCTTTTAGCTGTCTCTTTAAATATTTTAAAGCTTTTTCTAAAGTTCCTGGAGCTTCATCTGGTACTTTTACCGCTAGTCCATGACCAGGGACATAAAAGTCCTCTCTTCTATGGCGTTTGCCCTTAAAGGGTCTTTTTTTGAAACCGTCTCTATTTTGATTACGGTTGTTTTTAAAGTTTTTTTGCATAAATTTATTTTTAGTTAAACGTTTAATTACTTTAATATAAACAAAAAAAATGACATATAAAAATATATGCCACTTAATTTCACTTTTGTTATTTTTTATCTAAGATCCATATAGTCTTTGCTTGTGTCTACTTTGTTAAGATCTGCCTTTAATGTTTTAAATTTTGACTGTATACCTCTTGCATATTTAATCATTTCTTTTTGGTAATACTTTTCTTCACTCCAAGAGGCTTTGTCTCCACGTTTAAGTTTTTCTGCCTTATCTCTGTCTGCACCTTTTACTGCATTGTTTTCTGCACGTAAATAGTACTCAAAATCTTGTAGTATATCTCTGTATGCTCGTTGTATTTTAGTAGCAGAATCGTTCCAACCAGAAGAAACTTTTTTCTTCTTTAACATATCTAATTGTTTATCAACAGAAGATTTATACATTTTAGTAACTGCATCTACCATTTTAATTATTTGATCGCCTGGACTAGAATTTGCCAATCTATCTCTTAATATTGTTTCGTATCTACTTCTGTTTTGAGCAGCAATTGTTTTTGCGTCAATAAGCGCAGTTGCTCCTGCTTTTGCAGCTGCTCTACTTGCCTTTAAGTCTTTAGAATCTCCTATTTTACTAAGGTCAATAGTAATTACTTCATCTGCAACCTCTGCAAACCTTTTATAGTTGTGTAGTTGGTCTAAATTAGTACCCATTGCGGAGCCAGTACCACGACCTTTAGATTTTTCACCAGTAGCAGAATATGTTGTCTTACCAGTACTTCTGTCATATCTGTCTCTACTAACGTGAATCTTTTCTTTTCCTCTAGTTACACCAATAAGTCCTGGTCTAATTGTAAGATCGTAGCTATAGCCACTTTTTGCAAATGGATTTTTTTTATCTTTATTTACAAAAAAGAAGTTTACTTTTTTAGGATCTGGTCCTTTGCCAAAAGCTTCTTCTGGAGCATTTGCCCAATCTACACTATATGTTTTAGCAAATGCTTGAAAGAATTTTGCATCTTGTCCTTTTAATTTACTATATAGTTTACTAGCGGTTTTAGATTGAAACTTTTCAGTTATTATTCCTGCTTTTTCTGCTAATATTTTAGCAATAGCTTCTCTTATTATAGATCTAAATTCAGATTTTTTCATTATATTTTCCCTATTGCTTTTTAATTGCTTTAGAAACAGCTTTTCTTCTATTTAATAAGTAATCGTCTGTTTTGTCTTTGTCGCCGTCATTATCTATATCTCCGTCTTCCTTACCAACTGGGTCAAGAGCTTCGCCTAACTCATAATATCTACCAAGTTTGGATCCTAAATCTTCATATAATGATTCAAGTCTTTGTTGTAATGAAGCCATTTCTAAAGCCGTTTTTTCAAAGAGCTGAGATGCAGTATTTATTTCTTTGACATCTTTTTTAACAGTAACTCCATCAAACCAATTATCTGTTTCAGAAACAATATAATTTCCTGCACTAGCAGATAATTTTTTAATTGATTCTACAACCTCTTTTAAGTCGCCTTCTCTATATATATTTTTTCCAAAGTCGTTAAATTTAGAAACTGCTTCTAAAAAAATAGCTTTTTGTTCTGGTCGTAGTTTACTTTCCGATAATATCTTTTTTAATTTCATGTTTTACCTCTATCTTTTAAGTACGTATACATCTTTTGTGTTAGAAACTGTAACTGCTGATATTCCTATTTCATACAAACTTCCTGCAGTTAGGTGGGCAAGGTTTATAGTTCCTCCTTTAGCAAGAGTAAGTGTTCCAGTTGCGCCATCCTCTTTAATTACAGCAGCGGCTCCTAAATTTGAGCCTGATTGAAACCCTTTAGTTGCATTGTTTACTGTAACAACTTCATTATATCTTCCATATGGTCCGTACGCGTTATTTATTAAAAATGCCATTATTTACCTCCACATCCACAAGGATTCTTTTTATGACTAGGTATTTCACATTTTCCAGTCATTTCGCAAAGAATATCGGATATTAATCCGTTAACCTTAGTGTATTTATTTTCTTTTATTGTTGTTTTATTTATGCTTTCATTCATAGTTGGGCTCATAAAAGCTCCATGTGTAGATGGATTAGAAACAAAGTCCCAACAAATTAATTCAAAATCATCTTTTACTTCTACAGACCCTGGATCTTCTCTAAGCTCTTCGACACTACCTAGTCCTCTTGAGCTTATTCCTAATTTTATTCCTGCTTTAAGTAGTTCTTTTAGTATATTTCCGGCTGGAGTGCTAAGTACTTCTACTTTTCCCATAACTTCATCACCTTTCCACCAAACTTCTAATACGTTATGTGAAACGTTTTGTAAATTTACAACAGAAGATTCTGGATGGTCTAACTCTCCAAGTGCTCTTTTTTCAGATATTTGAACTTTTTTGTAATTTGCAACTTCTCGCATTAATATTTCTTTTGGATATACTCTACCGTTTTGGTTTTTTGCCTCAGCTCTTTGTAGGCAACCTGTAACTATTACTCTACCATTGTTTTTTGATTCTGATTCATTTATCATTTGAGGCGATACTTCAAACGGTGTATAATCTATAAGTAGTGACTTAGACATTTTTTACTCCACTATTAATATATGCTGCGTATGTACTTCTATTGTAAGACATTTCAGAGTACATTTTAGTTTGCTTATGCATTGGCAAGTCCCATCCTTTGACTTCTTTGCCTTCGTGTATAAAAGTTTTATTTTTTATATTATTTCTAAATTGTTGCCATGTAACTTCGTTTTTGTGCATAATTTACCCCGCAATTTCTCTTAGTTTTTTAGATACTTTGAATAATCTTTCAGCTATTTTATTTATCCTTGGGCCAGTAGATTTCCAATATTTGTCATTAGTGATTCCGTCTTCACTTTTTAGCTTTGAAGCTCTATTAATTATTCTTTCTATTTGAAAAAGTCTTTTATTTATTTCTTTAATAGCTCCATTTACCTTTTGTTTAGAATTTTTACCTTCATCTTGTTTAAACGACGGATAATTTTGGTCATACATTTCTTTTACAACAGTATATCCTGTGCTAGTAGTAGCTATTTTATCTTTTTTGTCTTTAGATTTTTTACTTGTAAACGCGTATGGGGTTTGGTATCCTGCTACATTTGCTGTAGTTGATACTTCTTCTAGATCTTCGTCCATACAACCACAATCTTCACCAATTATTTCATCTATTATTTTTTTTAATTCTTCACTAACGGACATTAGTTAACTCCTGTATTAGTTCGTATACATTCATCATTGTTGTTAGATAAGAATCAGTAGGGGTTTTTGCGTTTTGTATTTTATCCAGTTGATTAGATACTTCTTTTAATTTAATTACAGTTATCTTATCATTAATTTTATTTGCAAAAGCATTAATTTTTGTTTTACTACTTTTAGCTTCAACATTTAAGTATTCTACTAATTTTTGGTTCTGTCCACTTATATATTTTTTTAATAATACTTTTTGCCCAGTGTTTAATGCTTTTCCATACTTTTCATTAAACTTTTCTAAAAGTACTTTATAGCTCAACAATCGCATAGATTTATCTTGCTTTGAATATTCTTTAATCATTTTTTCTTGTTGAGATTTAGGAGAATTAGAAATTACATGCTCAACTATAGTTTCTCTAAAATTAAGAATTAATCTAGGGTTTTTAACTTCAGTAGAATTTATTCCTTCAAATAGTTGATATATTGAGGCGTTTACCCTATAGTTGTTTATTTTTGTTCTAAAAAAAGTGTCTAGAGAATAATTTCTACCTATTTCTTTTATTAGATTATATTTTTGACGTTTTAATTCTGTAGAAGTAATTTTAGTTCTTTCTATTAAAACCATATCTAAAAATTTTTCAGCCTTACTTGAAGAAGCAAATTTTTCTTTAGTTAAAGAGCTATATAAATCCAGTTCTTTTTTTAAAGCCTTTCCTTTTGAAAAATATTCTTTTACTATGTTTAATGCAGGAGATTTTTCAATTCCATTTAATGTATCGGTAGTTATTTGCCTAACTAATAGTTCAAATAATACTCCAGTATTTTTTATTTTCGAATGTTTGATATTTTTAGCCACTAAAAGTTCTCCTTTTTCAGTACATACTTATATTCATATATAAATATATTAAAATCCTCGTTATGTTAAGTCCTTGTTGATTAAATTAGACTCATCTAGTAAACCAGACTCTTCTTGCAATATTTTTTTATTATTATTAAATAAATTCATAGAATTTGCAATTTCTCTAGCTAAAGGGTTGCTATTTTTAAATTTAGGTCTAATTTTTCTATCTTTATTTTTAACATCTCTATGCATTTTTTCTTGACCGAGAGGATCTCTACCTCTGGCTCCATTGTCTG
>Ga0209193_1000904_pt1 | contig 16968 bp, 19 predicted proteins | sample COGITO_mtgs_1003_FD_185515 | JGI IMG/M metagenome (GOLD analysis project Ga0209193, IMG submission 185515) | Pelagic marine microbial communities from North Sea - COGITO_mtgs_100330 (SPAdes) (version 2) | ecosystem: Environmental > Aquatic > Marine > Epipelagic ... | reverse complement strand
CCTTCTTCAGTTACTTCTTCCCAAACGTTGTTATCTATTAAGACTTGTTTGCCTTGTTGTTCTGTATCAAAAACTAATTTGTATATGTGCATTTTATATTGTTGTTAAAGATTGTAATTGTGCATCTGTTAATGCTTCTTTGAATACTGCTAGTGCTTTTACTTTTCCGTAGAAAGCTCCACCACTACCACTATTAAAAGCCAACTTGGTTAGTGTATTTGCACTAAACATAGTTCCAGATGTATCTGTTGCTACTTTTGTTCCGTTTAGCCAAAAACTCATATCGTTAGTCTTGTATTTTATCGCTATTTTGTTAAAGATTGAAACATCTACTTGATTAGCTGGAATTGTATATTCTGCTACATAAACACTATTAACTCTAATAAATAAAATAATTGTATCATTGGTATTCCAATAAATCATTACTCTATTTGTATTAGTACCATCTGTTAAGGAAATTATACTTGCAACTCCGAAATTTTCATAAGTAGCTTCTGCATACAATACACCCTCTGTACTATTTATCAAAGTAGAGTTCCCACTATTGTTAGCAATATCTTGTAGCCTAGTGTTTGTTGCTCCGTTAGTTGGAATGTATGAGGTTAAAAGTGTATTTTCCATTTGAGTACCAATAATGGAATAAGTACCTGTCTGTCCGTGTCCGTTTGTATAAGTATTGTCGGGATATGCTTGTAATTGTATTCGCCTAGATGTAGATGTAACTGATTGAGCAGTTGTACTAATTCTAAACCATCCATTAGTGAGTTTTTGAATGCCAAAATTATTTGTAGCAGTTTCAGCATTTAAATCTATTTCACTTGATACAATACAAGTAAATTTAAAATTTACAAAAGTACCACCTTTTATAAATATACTTGTAACTCTATCGGCAGTTGTTGATATTGTAGGGTCGTGATACAATCTACCACTATCAGTTACAGTAATTTCAGAAGCATTATTTGTTCCCAAAGGTGAAGATTTATCTGTACTTGTTATACTTACTGATGCATCTTTATTCCAACTGCTAAAACTTTCAGATTCAGTTATCAAATTCGTACTCTGTCCCTCTAGCAACCAACTTCCACAACCACTATCTGGTACTACTTCTTGACCAAGAACTTCTTTAACTGAAATACTATTTATTACAGAGCCATCACCATTATTAAATCCAACAAAAGCATTACTACCACCACTTTGCATATCGATAGTATTTACACCTACGCTTAATGATTGTTGTGCCCCACCTAAATAAATAGTTAATGCAGAGCCTTTAGTATCAACATCTACAACAACTTTATAATCTTTTACACTTACATCTAATATCGATTTATAAACTAATCCACTACTATTCTTAGTTAATTGACCATTAGCAATAGTTTTTTGACCATTCCAACCAGTATCTGTTTCAAAATCACCACCAGGAATTATTTCACTTCCTAATGTATCTTGATAACTAAACCCTTCGTAGTTTATTCTTGGTAAATCTGTATCGTCTGTTATTTCTTTAACTGAGATGTTGTCCCAAAAACCATAAGTGCCATCCTCATAAACATACAATCTAATTTGTGTAGATGTGCTTGTAGCTGTAAAGGTTAAGTTATATGAGCCATCTGCTGTTAGGTCATTAAATCCAAATGCAGCACTATATAAACTTACTTTAGTGGCTGTACCTATAAAAGCATCTGCTGTTATTTTATATTTTTTACCAACAACAGTAGTTATATTTTGTGAAGGGTAACCACTTCCATCGCTTACTGCTACTTTTAACCTACCATTATCAATACTTAATGTTGCATTGGCATTAGGTGTCCAATCTTGCCCTACTTCTTTAACTGAGATGTTTGTTATAGAGCCTATGAAACCTAAATTGTTTTGAAATTGTAAGTTTCTTACTGTTCCATTGCTTGTTAAATAAATTGTTTTTATTCCTATAGTAGAAGTATCTAGGGTGGGTGTTCCGAACATCGAACTACCTCCACCAAATCTAATATTTACTCCATTCGTAGAAATAACTTCATATTGTATTTTATAGCTTTTTACAGAAGCAACACTTTGAAAACCACTTTGTATTAAAAAAGCACTAGTTCCATCAGCTTCTACCTTATCATCTCCAATACTCCAACCAGTTCCCAATGTCCAATCTTGTCCGACTTCTTTTACTGAAACGTTGTCTATTGAGAAAGCAGTACCACTTGTGTTTCTTCCGTATATTAGCAAATCACTACCATTAACAGAAGCGGTTGTATATAATGAATAACTTCCAACACTATAAGTATTAAGACTAACAAGACCACCACCATTTGAATTTATGTTCATATAGGCAGTACCAGACGTTATTTCAAAATTAATTTTATAAGTTTTTCCAGATACAAAACCACCATTTAGCAAAGTTTGTCTTATGTATTTTGCATCAGATAAAAAATCATAATTAGCAGAGCCACCACTAATAGACCAACTTGTTTGTTTTGTCCAATCGCTATCTGTTGCAAAATCTCCATTAGTAATTAACTCACTTCCTTCTTGTGAAAAGTTACCATTAGATACTTCTTCTGTACCTATCTGTGAAAAGTTACCATTTGAAACTAACTCACTACTTATTATCTGTACATTCTCTACTAAACCTTGTGCATTAACTCTAGTTGCAGCAGAACTTCTACTGAATGTGAAATCTCCATCTCCGTTCTCTGGCTTTACACTTAACATACTACCATCATTGTAAGCAGTTGGTGTAAGTAATATTGATGCTTTATCTAATAAATTATCTGCCATCTTATTCTATGTTTTCTAATTCGGTTAATGTTGCAGTTGTACAAGTAACATTCTCGTAATAAGAAGCTCTTGCTTGTAATGTACTTAATAAGCTAGGTATTGCACTTGGGTATGCAAAATCATAATAAATACCTCCCCAGCCATTCTGAACTGGACTACCCCACCAACTAACTGGATATATTTCGTTTGCCATCTTTGTCTTTTTTAGTTAAATACTTCTTTAATTTAACAACATTTGTATTTTTCGGTTTGTACATTCCTTTGATCATAGTACCCAATTTGAAGGATTAGTATTCTTTGATGGATATACATCATCCTCTGAATTATTTGTGTACTCTGGATATAAATTACCATGAAAGCACATATAATCAATGAATCTCCTACAATAGTACTCTGCAAAGTCTCTTTGTTTGCTTACTAAGAAATCTACCTCGTCTTTTGAAGCAGTTTGTGCGTTCTCTGAGTTATGCTTAAATACACCTCCGTTTTTTACTTGATATGCAGCGAATGGTAAATAATCTACCATTGCATAATGGATCAACATCGGTTGTACATAGTCAGTAACTAATGTTAAATAGTTACCAGATAAAGTTCCAGCTACTATATCAGCAGAAATCTTGTCATATAATTTACCCCCTAAATAATTTTGTATATGTATCTCTTGTGAAATCTTAATAAATTGAATGAATTTATCAGTATCAACATTACCATCAATGATGCTATTCTTTACTAAATCCGTTCTACTTATAAATAATGCAGTTGCCATCTATTATCTCTTTTTATTTACAAATCCGTTATCTTCCATATCTGTTGGTCTCATTGATACCTCTTTAGGATTTCTAACTCTATAACCTTCTCTTTCTGCTTTACCAGTACTTATGTTGTCACTTTTCCCTATACTAGCTTTACCTTCTCCAGTAAACTTATACGTTTCTCTCCTCCATTTATGATGGCAGTCTCCACCACCTTTATAAAGCCAAATTGAATAGGTATCAGCTCCTCCTAATCCCCATCCAGCATTTACTGGTTGTTTACCCATTGCTATGATATCTTCTTTTCTATATAATTTATTTACACGAATCATATTTTTACAAAAAGCTCTTGTATTTTTACCAACCTTTAAAGGAGAATATCTATATCTAATCTTATATTGAACACCATCTATTTCTTTATCTTGCTCACTTTTTCTGTTAGGTTTTGCCGTACCACTTCTAACAAAATTATATATCTTAGATAAGGTTGATTTTTTTGGATTATTTAACTCTTTTATTTTTAAATCTAACTCATCCTCTTTATCATAATCAACATCCATTTCATCAACTAACTCCCAATCATTCATATCATCATCAGCTAAATCAATTAATTCTTTACCTACAACTTTACCATCTGATGATAAAGACATCTTTACACCAGTCTCTTCTTCTCTAGTAATTTCGTCTTGTACATTTTCTAAATCAATGAATTGCAGAGGTTGTAAGGTCTTGAAATAAAGGTTTAATGATATATTATTAAATGCTAATATCTTATCAAAGGCATCCGTTAAAAGCTCTTGAAATGGTATGATAACTGTATTATTCATCAATATAGAAGCAGTCTCTAGTTCTTCTGCATTATTACCAAATCCAGTAGAATCTTTAATACCTAAAAGCATAGGAGATACAATCCTATGAGCTACCATTATTTTCTTCTGTGATTCATCACTTAAAAATTGGTATTGGTTGTGTGCATCTGATAATTGTACTGCTTCAATTGTTGCAGCACTTTCTTTATCATCATTAAAAGCAAGTATGAATTTACCAGCGTTAGACGATCCACTAAATTTTTGCTTTATCTTGTTTTCAACTAACCTTTGTTGCTCTTCATCAGGTACTCCATTATTCATCGAGATTAACATACTAGGAGCAAGACCATTTTGTATATTATTAATATGATAGTTAGATACTTCTTCTTCTAACTCTGCATATTGCAACCCTCCTTGATAGTCTGGGGTACTATAATAGTACATCCCAGCTACATAAGGTTTTACATATAGTATCTCAATAGGTTTTGGACTATCTGAAACATTAAAAGCTGGTATTCTTAAAGGTTTATCACTTGGCTTTATGTTTACCCAGTCTGCATGATAGTAATACGCTTGTACTTGCTTGTCATCTGCACTACATTTCTCAGCTCTTAAAGTCTCAATAGGTATATGTTCTACTTTCTCAATAGTCTTTTTATCCTTTGAGTAAATTACTTGCATAGCACATTGACCAGTAAGTTTTAAATCATACGCAAACTTTCTAACATCATCTTTTTTAAATAGAGATATCATTCTTGCATATTGCTCTGGTCTCCTTGCACTATCTGTTGCATCTAACCCTCTACCGAAAATCAACTGAGAGATAGAGTTAATACAAGCATTGTTTGTAGCACTTCCGTTATATCTATCAATTAAGAATTTAAAATAGTCATTGTCAGCACCAAACTCAATCCACTCTTTATTCTTATTCTCTACAATCTCTGGAGAGGTGTAAGAAGATAAATTAACAAAAGATACAGAGGATTTACTTTTGTTATTTATGGTTGGTTTTGTTTTTCTTATGTTTTTTCTCATAATATTATAAAATCATTATTACCACCATCTTCTTGTACATACTCGTTTTTGTTTACTGAGTAATGTTCGTTGTTAGATTGGTCAGTTGATTGGCTAGTACAAAAAATCTTGTCTCTATAAATGATGTCTTGTCCGTTATATACTTTTAAATCATAAAATCTACCCTCTATTAAAGTAAACACACTAGAAAGCTCTAAGTAGTTTTTGTTTACAATTGCAGTAGGTGTTATCTCTACCTCTGAGTTTGTACTATCATCTCTTAACTTAATTGTTACAGATGTAGCATATACTCTTGGTATAATTTTAATCGTTTGTGAGTTTGTAGATGGTATTAAGTGTTTCATCTATTATATAATGAAATTTTTAACCCTTTTTATTAATTTGTATAAAAAAAAAGAGCATTCCCGAAAGAATGCCCTAAAATCAAATCAAAAATGAAAAAAACTATGCGTTTGGATCAATTTGCGTTGCACTTGTATCAGCAGTTATTACGGCTGGTGTTACAAAATATGCTGGGTCAGTTTCTTGACCTTCTAACGTTAAAGTGAATCCACTTAAATCTCCCATAGCAGCACCAGATACAATTGTTCCTCCAGTTACCTCTGCTCCGTGTTCTAAACCTACCATAAAGAAATTACCATTGTAATCTTCTATTGCAACGTGTGGTCTTGCAGTAGCTAAAATTTTAATTTCTTCTTGTGTAGCTTTATCTAAAACTGGTAAAGTTAAATTTAAAGTTTGTGTGTAAAATGTAGTTCCGTTTTCTGTTGAACTATTAATTGTGGTTTCTAGTGAAGAATTACCTTTGATATCAAATTTAAAGAAGGATGGTGTTCCAGCTAATGCAGTAATTTCTCCAGATGCTATTGTAGTTGCTCCCAACGTACCATAATCTGCAAAATATACTGCTTTTAAGCCACCAACACTACTTTTACAAGGTAAAGCTCTACCAGATGTAAGTAAACAAGCCATTGTGTTATATTTTTTTAAGTTATTAAAAAAAGGGTAAGCAGATGAACTACCTACCCTTTATTATTATTTTATAGATTATCTTATAATCCTAATCCGTAAGAAACGATATCTCCAACAATAGAATATTGTACTGCTGCTGAATATTTCATTATAAATCTAACATTAGAACTTCCGTCTAAATCTGACATATCTAATACTTTTACTTCGTTGTGGTCTGATAAAAGTCCAGTCCCAAAGAATAAGTTAGATTTCAAAGTAGCGATTACTTTGTTGTCAGCTAATCCGTTACAAGCAACAACTTTTACACCATCAAAATATTGGATGTCGATGTCTTGGTTGTTTCCTTGTGCGTTTACACCAGCAGCTCCTAAACCTCCAGCTTGAAAACCTCCTAAAGCTCTTTTGTAAGCTCTAAAGATGTTCTGAGATACATACATAAATAACTCATCGTTTCCATATAAAGAACTTGGAATAGCATCTACAACACTTCCTAACTCAGCAATTACATTTGCAGCAGTTACTGCTTCTCCAGTAATCTTTTTTGCTCCAGTATGTCCAGCATCAGCAGCTAATAAAGTTACAAAACCATCAAAAGCACCAGCTCCATCAGTTCCACTCCAGATATCTTGCTCTGTTTTTTGTGCTACCTTCTGAGAGATTCTTCCGATAAAGTAATCAGAGAAAGTTTTAGGTAGGTTATCATGAGAACTGAAACCCATTGATTCAGCTTCCCAATCAGAACGGAAGTTGTTTACACATAATTCAAGATTTACTTGAAGTTGTTTTGGTTCGATTACTCTTTCAGTCAACGTTACAGTTGATGTATCAGAGAAATCACAAGTAGCATTTGCAGTAATACCATCGATTGATACCACTTTTAATACTTCTTTAAATTTTACATTTGGTTTTACTTCGATTAAACCATTTGCGATTGTGTTACCACTTAATAGAGCTGCTGAAACGTATTTTCCAGCAAATTCTCCAGCATAAGTGGAAGTAATACTTGTTGTTGTAGCCATTATTTATTTATTTATTGCGTTAAAAATTCTATTTATTGTTGTGTTCTTATTTCCTCTTTGAGAATAAAGATTTAATTCTTTATTATCAGATGAGTTTTCTGGAGTATGTGTAATTCCTTCTACTTCTGATAACTCTACTTTTTCTTCAACTACTACCTCTTCTGCAACAACTTCTGTTTTAGATAATTTTAGTTCGTTGATCTCAGTTCTTAGTTTTTCAATTTCTGAGAAGAACATTTCTTCTGATATTGATTTAACTATTTTTTTAGGAGTAGCTTCTTCTGTTGCTAACTCTTCTTCTGCAACTGGTGCTTCTTCTGCTGGTGCTTCTTCTTCTGCACTTGCTTCTTTGATTTCTCCAATTACTCCTTCTTCTGATACTACAATGGTTTTGCCTTCTGCTTCGTACTCTCCAACTGGTACTGCAACTCTTTCTTCGTCTGCAACGACAAAGATTTCTGCTCCAGCTTCAAATACTTCAGCTTCTAAGACTGCACCATTATCTAGCGTCATTTGCTCTAGCTTCACTTGTATTCCAAGTAATGTACGAGCCTTGTTTAATAATGTTTTTTCTGCGTTCATATATTTAGTTAATTATATTTTTATTTTTAAACCCTCTTTTATAACATTGAGTTCTCCAATTAAAATGCTTGTATTTATGCTATCAACTTCTTTTCCTATTGGAGTATCAAAGAAATCAACACCCAGTTCTTTAGCTGATACTTTACCCTCTACTTCAATTTTTTTCACTTCTTTATAAAATTTATCAACTCTGCCATCTAACTCTCTTGCTTCAGAACCTATCTCTCTTACTAAATCATCGAGAACACTAAACTTTTTTTGATATGATTTAATATTTGATTTTAATTTAGATGACATAGATTTTATACCACCTAAATTTAAAGCTAACTCAACTTTCTGCGTTGCCAATTCTGTTTTCTCTGCTTGTGCTAGTTTTTTAAAAACTCTTTTCTGCGTGTTCATGTATATATAATGATTTTATTAAGTTATTTTGTATTTTCGTTTTTAACTTTCTTCGGTTTTTCTTATTTTACCGATGCCTTGCTTCCAATATTCAGGAGTTTTACAATCTTTTTTTGTTTCTGTTTTACACTCTATTGAGTAGGTGTTTTTACATTTACAATAAACTGCTCTCATTAGGATAAAAGTTTTTTAAGTTCTGCTAATTGCTTTTCTTCTAAATCTTCTTTTAACTCTTCATTAGGTCTTTCCATTTTATCTGCGAAATAACCTTCAATTGAAAAACCTTTTACTTTGCCAGTTTTTACATAGTTATTCCAAATCTCATCATTCTCAACTTTTACACTACCCATCCAAGTGCCTACTGGTACATCTAAACCATATAAAGCAGTCTTGTCTTTTTGTTTATCTTCTACGATCCAAGATTCTACAAGTGTTAAATCTTTTAATTGGTCTTTGTGTTCTAGTGTTGCTTCGGATTGGTTTCCGTTTTGTAGATATAACTGAGATGCTTTTGCTATTGTCTTTTCAGAAAAGAATATATAGTACTCATCTTCTCCAGACTTTCTGTAAATAGGTTTCTTTGGTATAAGTAAAGCACCCATTAACAAACGCTTCTCTTTGTTTATTTCAGCAAGTTTTATTTCCTGGTTGTTAAGTGCAATAAAATCTGATTCAATTGCTGGATTTTCAACAACAGAAATAGCTTCTACTCCGATTGCTTCTTCATCATCTAAAATAAGTTCTATTAGCCTCATGTATATATAATTAAAAAGTTAATACTTTTTGTATTTTTAATCTCCTAAACTTGCATCATCAATTATATTTCTATCCATACTCTGTGCAGTTGTTACATCGTTTGCTACAACATAGGCTTGTACTGGTTGTTGTGATTGCCCTCCAATAGCAGATGCTAATTGGTCTGTGGAACTTGCACCAACTACATTAAATGCTGGAGGTATTGATAAAGCAGCTTGTGATGGAGTTATACCACCTCCACCTCCACTTCCACCTAAACTAGAAGCAACTGTTTTTGTTTTTTTTGTTGCAGAAATAACACCACCAATAATTGCAGCAGCACTCGCAGCATAACCAATTAATGCTGGAATAGCTGCTGGAAATCCCAGCTTTAAAGTTTTAGCTAAACCAGTAGCAACAGACGAACTACTCTCTGCACCATCTAAGGTTGCAGTTGTAATTGCTTTAGTTGCTTTTGATTTCATTACACCTAAATCAATAAGTAACTCTTGTGCTGCTAAAAGTTGTTTACCAATTAAAGCAGCTTTACCCATCGCTGATTCTGCACCAAATATAGACTGCAAATCATTTAAAGCTTGGTATTTTGCAGCAGTCTTTTTTTGTTCTAACTCTATTTCTTTATTTACTTTTAATTGTTTTGTTTCTAAATCTTCTTGTGCAAAACCATCATTTACTTCCTTTAATTGTGCATTGTAATCTTTTTGTAAAGCAAGTAATCTTTCTTTCTTTTCTGCATCATCAGTAATTTCTTTTTCTATTAAAAGTTTGTTTGCTTCATATTGTTGCTCTAGCTCTAATCTTTCTCTGTCTCTTTCAGATTTACCAAAAAGAGCAATCTCATTCATTATTTCTTTCTGCTCTCTTAGTAAAGAATTAGTGTTTGTTTGTTGCTCACTTCTAAAACCAGTTATTTGTGCTTCAATACCAGCCCTTTCATTAAGTGCTTCTTGATATGCTTTTTGTAATTGTATGTTCTCTTTGTTTTTATCTAATTCTGCTTTAGCAGATGCGACTGCGATATCAGCGTTTTTAAGCATTGCTTCTTCTTGCTTGTCTAGTATTTTAGCAAGTTCTTCATTCGCTTTTATTCTTTCTTCAATACTTTTACTTTCATCGTCTCGTATTTGTCTTTGTTGCTCTGCTTGTCTGTCATACTTTTCAATTAATCCTTGATTTTTTACTGATGCTATTTCAGCAGCTTTTGCTAACTCTACATTGCTCTTTGCAGCTTTAATTGTTTTCTTAGTGTATTCTGTTATTGTTTCAGCTACTGCTTCAAAGCTATCATCAACACCAGTAACAACATCAACTGTTTGTTTACCAGCTTCCTTTATTGTATCAAATGCAGCACTAAACTCCCCTCTAACTAATTGCCCAAGAGATTTACCAACCAATCCAAATACTTCTAGCAGTTGATTAAACCTATCAATTAAACCTTGCTTTATAATGCTTCCAAGTTCAGATATCTTCTTTGCAGGGTTTTCAAAAATATCCTTAAAGAATCCAGTAATTGTTCCTAAATTTTTATCTATAAAACCAACAAAATCATTAAAAGCAATATTTACAGCTTCAAATGATGTATTGAAGAAATCAGCAACCTTTTGATTCTGCATAAACACTTCTTTCAACATAGTAAGTCCAGCAATTAATAATCCAATACCAGCTGCCTTTATAGCTTTACCAATTCCTTTTATACCTTTCGCTGATTTGCTAGAAGATTTCTCTACTTCTTTTAAAGACTTAGCGGTATTTTCATTTGATTCTGTGGTTGCTTTATTAATGTCTTGTATTGCATTTACAACATCTTGTAAACTTGCTTCTGCTTTGCCAGTTTTAGCTTCTAATTCTACTACTACTTTCTCCATTCTCTTTTTATTAATTCTTTAAAACTATCTGGAAACTTGTTCTTTCCTTTTGCTATTTGTACTATCTCAGATTTACAATCTGTATCTCTTAGTAACTCTAATATTTCTTTTATCATTATGACGTTGTTTCGTTAAATGTTGTTGTTGATTCATTATTATTAAAGTCTGTTGCAGTTACTCCAAAAGCATAAGTTGTTCCACTTGTTAAACCAGTTATGGTAACACAATAAGTATCTCTATATGGTGTTGCAGTAACCCTTTGTACAAGTACCCCATCTTGTGTAACAGAATAACTTTTTACACCCACTCCAGTATCAGTTGATGCTCCCCAACAGAAATTAATTGTAGTTGTTCCAACTATTGGTGTGCCAATTACTGGTGCAGTTGGTGGTGTTGTATCTGGTGGTATAGCTGGAGCTGGAGGTGTATAAATATCATTCAACAACTCTAATTCAGATTTACCAGTTAGCATATTTGTTTTGATGCTATTGATCTTGTAAGTAGTACCACTAATATTAAACCTATCTGCTAGTGTATAATTGAGTAATATTCTTAAAGGTAGATATGCAGTTACTTTTGTTAGTCTGTTTGTTACATCAAATACATCAGAAATGTAATCACTATGGTATGCCTCAAATAAAGTATCTGTAAAATCATTTGTTGCAGTATATTCGTTTATCTCATTATTGAAATTAATATTATACTTGCTTGTTGATGATGATAATGCAACACTATTTGATGGTATGTTATAATTAGTGATAGGAGAATTATATGTACTACTTTCAACAAAAGATATATCATTACCACTATTTCTAATTGGATAAAATAATAATGGTTTACCATAGTAAGATTCTTGATTGTCATCTACAAAAAACCCATACTGAATTGATGTTGAATTACCATTGTTCCCATCTATTAATCTCTCGTATTTTAATTGTGAGAATGGTGTTTTTACTTTATATATCTTTCCACCAGAATCTATACCTCCTACTTGATTGTAACTCATCTTGCCCCAAGTGTTAGCTGCAAGTTGTTCGTGTTGTTTTGCTAATATTGTTTTTGTATCTCCATGTTCAAATGTTATTTCTTTAAATGGTAAAGCAACATTAACAGAGCTTTTACTTCTATCAATAAACTCTGTTATGTCATAAGATGTTCCATCACTATAAAAGTCATCTAAGGTTTTTACAATTACTTCATCAGTATCATCATCAACGTAAGATGTTAGATTGAACATTTTAAATACACCAGTTAGAAATTCTATTATTTTTAAATCTGGTATTTGCTGAGATATAATAAAACTAAATGCGTTGTTATGTGTAAATGATGCAGATTGATAATATGTAAAAGATGTAGCTCCTCCAAAATTAGTAGCTAAAACCCAAGTTACTTCTGTAAATACAATATTATTAGAAGATTCAATTATAACATTATAACCCCCAGCAGATAAATCATAATCACTATCTGGTATGTCAATGTCTCCACTAGCATCTACTACCCTATGTACTTCTTGTCCGTTTATTTGAATTGATACATTATAATTATCACTACTACTTGTTCTTAGTCTTAATGTTAAACTTTCAAATTGAAAAAAAGAATTTGGAGATGGATTTAAGGTTGTTGATGATATATTTAAAGTTGATACATTTATTATACCAGTATTTTGTGGATTAGTTTGTGTTACAGTCCAAGTATTAACAATTGATTGAGCTAAAATATCTCCAGTACCACTAGATGCAACATCTCCTTTCTTTCTATGTAACCACATAAATAAATTATAGTAAGGTGTATTTGTACTTGTAAAGAAATCATCACTAAAAGTTATTCCGTATTTTGAAGATATTGCTTGTATAATAGTATCAACTCTTAAAGCATACTTTAATTGATTCCAATAAACTCCATGTACATTAGTACCACCCCCACCTTCATAATGTAAGTTACCATAATCATTTGCAGATGAATGAGAATTATAGGTTAATCTATCTGTATGTGTTATTAATGGTACTATAACATCGTTTGATGCTGGATTTGCTTGTAAAGAAGTTTTTATACTTGCAGTATCATAAGTTAAATTAATGCTATCTAAACCATTTAAAGCTCCTAGTTTATCATCTCCAATTAAGTCTTTTAAAGTAACTGTATTTCCAGTAAACCTAACTTTGTATGAATATGGTACATTGTTTTTTAAATCAACACCTTCAAGTTTTATTTTACCTTTCTTAAACTTTAAATGATTTAATTCTAAGGTTGCACTTACTCTACTTCTACCATCAAAACCATTTGTGATACTATTGTTATAATAATGTTTAAATATTTTATTATTCTCTTTTGTTGCTGGTAATGTGAATGTCTTTGAATAGTCTGTAAACACTTTCTGAACGTCTTTTACGTTCTGGATCGTTTGTGTTAGTACAACACTTTCATCATCAAATAAATCTACTCTCTGACCTTCTATGTAAAGTTGTATTTTCTGCATTTATCTTATGTCATTTAAAACATTGTAAGAATTATCAAACTCTATTGTGTACTCAACAAGTCTATCGTTTACACTTGTCTTGTATGTGATGTTGCTTGTCTTTATATTGATAGGATATACTTGATTGTTTTCATTTGTGATCCATACCTTTTCTGATAACATCATCTGCTTAAACACCTCATTGTAAGATTCATTTACAAAACCACTACTTAAAGAAACTGATTCGTTTGCTACGATATTAAAATCTCTTTTTGTGTGATTGTAGGTATTGTAAGTATTGCTTGATGTTAAAGTGTTTGCTTTGTAGCTTTCTCTTTTAGTAGTCATTTTCTCAACTGACTTTTTAAAGAAATACAAATCTTGTAACACTCCAAACTTATTTATAAATGTTGTCTTGTATGGTGTGAATTTACACTCGCTTAATTGTGATATTTTTATAGTTGATGTTTCTGCACCAGCATCTCCAGTATATTGAATAGTTGCCTTTACTGCTTGGTTATCTGTATAAGATGTATAAACTACTTTGTCTTGTGATTGGTCTGATAAAGAAAATGTTTCAGAATCTAAAATACCATTATCAGAATCATAAAATTTAGCAGTTACAGTTCTATCTGTTTGAACTGGTATATTTATTTGTTCTCCAGATTCTATAAATATTTCGTTGTTGCTCATTAACAAACCCTCGTACTCAAAAGAATAGTTTGCACCATCTTCAAAATAACCATAACTATTAAATGCTAAGTCTGTGCTTATTGTTTGTGACAATTGTACACCATTACCATCAAATGCAGTAAGTGTTGTTCTTACCCATTTACAAGATTGTTCAGCAAAACCATCATAATCTCCATTAAAAGTTATATCTAAATAATCCCTTATAAGCTCAGATATTTCAAAAGATATTTTAGTTGTGTTTAGTATTATCTTTTTACTTAAAGAATATGTAGGTGTACCACTATATCCAGTTGTTTCATTACCAGTATAAATCTCTATATCTAAAGTAGCAGTTGCCAGGTTAGCATTTGATACAGATAAAAAGTGAGGACTTCTTGTATTAATTATTGCCATTCGTTGTAAATTTTAGTAGTTCTTCAACATCTAATTTGTATGCTTCTATTATGTCTTTGTCTAAATTCTTAAATGCTTTCTGAAATGGCTTTGTAAAAAACAAACTCGGTTTGATTCCTTTGTTGTAAATACTTCTTGCAATCATAAATTGTAAAGACTTTCTTGATATGAATTTACCATCCTTACCTCTTACTCCTTTTAAACCTTTTCTTACGATCCATTTATCCATTTTACTTGGAGGAGGCATCTTATCTTTATAGGCATAAGGTGTATTGTATTTCTTTACTTTACCACTAACTCCTTTGTCTTGAAATATACCATAGTCCTCCATTAGAAAACTCATAGAGAAACTATTAGGACTTACGTTTAAGTCATAGTCTAAACTATTATAAAGTTCTTTAGAGCTATTCTTTTTACTCTTTGTTAGATTCGTTCTTGATTGTTGAATCACATACTTAGCAAATCTGTTCAGCTCTTGTTGTACGTTCTTTAACATATATCAATATCGTTATTTACAAGTACATCAAATGTCATTGCCCAACCAGCCATCTCATTCTCGAAACGATCGTAGAAAGGTTCTAAACTTGGATTACCATCTAACTGGTATAAGTCTTGGTGTAATGTACCTCCTCTTAAAACTTGTGCTAGTTTATTAAGTACTGCTAATTGTGTGTTAAGTATATCTTGCTCATTGTCGTTACCTACAAAAATATCTACTACTGCTTCTTTTGAAACGTCTACAATATCCATAGACAAAACAGACATACTAAAACGCAATACATTATCCTCGTTGTTTACATTATTTACAATGATGTGTGATAAAGGAAATATAGTTTGTTTGCTTAAATCAATTTTAGTGATGTCTCCAGTTGTTACTGTATTAACATTTACATCTGCTAAGAGCTGATTCTTTATTGTTTCTGTTACTTGATAAAAACCCTTCATTAGAACTTACTTTTTATTTGTTGTGATTCCAACTCTGCTTTCTCTTTCATGAATGATAACATTGTAAAGCATTGATGAATATTTAGTTTAGTGATATCTTCAAATCTTGTAATATCTCCGTTAGCGAGTCCATAAATTGATTGATACCATCCCCATTTGTTTCCGAAGTTAGCTGCTCTTGAAACTCCTCCACCTCCTCTAGATTGGAAGAGAGAATCGTATGCTTCGATAATTCTAGTCCGAGATTGTAAAAAAAAAAAAGAGATCCTAATGCAGCATCTAATGGCATATCTAACATCTTCTCTGGATTGCTTGTTGTGTATTCTTCTATGTTGTATTTGCCTACCTTACTTGTTACAATTGGTCTGTACAATACATTCATAGCTATATGCATTGATTCCCATTTTGAAGCATTGTTATCCAAGTCTATGTATTCTCCTAAAGACATTTCGTCTAGGTCTGGTATGAAGCCATACTCAATACCATTTAGTGTAAACCTTTCAACGTGATTAGGTTTTACTTCTAGCATACTATTAAGAATATCTATAATAGCAGTAACACTAACCATCTTTAATTTATAGCTATCACTTAAAGGTATTCCACAGAATATCTCTATCATTTTAGCATCCAAGAAATTACCCTCTGGATTCTCTTCTGCTATCTTTAAGAACTTTTGGTATTGTCTTAATGTAATCTCACTTAGTGATGTTGGTACGTTTATTTCTATCTTCATATATATATAATGAAAAAAGAGACCTATTTTATGAAATAAGGCAAACTATTTTCATAAGCCTTTGTAAGTAATAAGAAATGTTGAGGTTTACTTGGTAGTGATATCCTAACTTGTTTGTTTGTTCTATGGTGTATAAAGCACTCAACAACTGCTATCATTTGTTCATTGCTCATTACCTTATAAAGTATTTACCCTTGTTTGGATTCTTTAGTTGAGAAGATATTGCATAACGTGCTGCATCTACACAATGATTAAAAGCATCAATAGGTTTATTAATAGTATTCCCTTCTCTGTCTTTCATCCAAGTATAAGACTGTAACTCTTTAATTAAGTTCTTGCTTCTGCTTGTTACAAAGATTTTGTTTTGATTGATTAGATTAATACCATATACAATTGAATCTTTTCCTTTAGTACATGGTAATACATTATGTCTATATGTTCTTAGCTCAGCTATTGATTTAGGTTCTGCTGAATCTGCATAGACTACCTCTGTTACATCGTGTTGCTTTAACAGATTTGAGATATCTGTATTTAGTAGTTTCTTTTGGTAGAATACCTCATCAAAGATATATGCATCATTGTATTTGTATAATCTGATATATGTACTTGGATCGTTTTGGTAACCAAAATCCATACCTCCACATAATAGTCTTGCTTCTTCTGGTAATGTTATTTCTTTCCAGTCTGTAATACACACACCATCTAAAGAACCTATCTGACCAAGACCATATACCTTCCACCAATTACTCCAATAGGTAGAATCTTTTGCTTTGTCTTTTGCAGCTTCT
>Ga0209193_1000891_pt1 | contig 17113 bp, 10 predicted proteins | sample COGITO_mtgs_1003_FD_185515 | JGI IMG/M metagenome (GOLD analysis project Ga0209193, IMG submission 185515) | Pelagic marine microbial communities from North Sea - COGITO_mtgs_100330 (SPAdes) (version 2) | ecosystem: Environmental > Aquatic > Marine > Epipelagic ... | reverse complement strand
GGTTATGTCAGGATTGATTCCATCTATTCCAGGTTTGCTTTGAATAAAAAACTGATTACCGGGCTCATTGATCACAAATTCGTACACTCCGCCGCGGGCTAATGTAATCTGTGGATTAGGAATATTTTCGTTGTCAGTAAATGTATATTCGTTTAACGTTGGGTTGTAAGACACTGTGTAAGTTTTTTCTGTAGGTACGTCTGTAGCAGATACTTGTACACTGTCCGGCCCTTGCGGTAACCAGTAGTACTGACTGAAATTTACAAACTTGTCAAGATCAATCTTGGGATTATATGAATAATATTCGTTATCAAATAAACGATTTTGATTGTTGTTGAAGCCACCATAGTAGCCTACTTTGCTTAGTGTGTCTTGATATGTGGTCGCAAAGTCTATATCACCGGTGGTTGCGTTTTGTATTATAACACTAGGTTCTAGTTGATAATCCTGTCTGTCAGTTGTTGGTTCTTGTATATAACTGTCTGATGATTTAAATGTAGGGGCTAATTTTCTACCAATGTATCCATCAATCTTTCGAAGATCGGGTTCACTAACCAATTGGTCAAGTGTAGCGTTTAGAAACTTTTTATTTGTATTAGTTTGAAAAACCTCAGGCAAAAACCGATGAGTCTTAAATACAGCCATTACATGTCCACCTATGTTCTATTAAGTTGCCCTGCTGTAATAGCAGAGATAATTTGTACATCACTTACTGTTGCGGCGCTAACAAAAATTTCGTTAGCTTCTGCGTTTATTTGATATAGATCACCGAACGAATTGCTGGTTGCAGTTGGTACAATGATTATACTGCTGACGTCAGGTACCAATTGACTGTGCAAGTATGCGCTCAACTCGCTAAAATAAAATGTTTCGCCAAAATCCCAGTTAGCAATATCAAAGTAACTGTTGATAGCAGAAATAACTCGACTCTTTATTTCATTATCACTGATAGTAACTGCAGGATTTTTTACAACTTTGAACGTGGCTCGAAGAGCTGAATCAGCTTTGGCTCCAAATAACGGCTTAAAAGTTGCCGCATTGTAAATTAAACTATCACTGATTGTTTTGTAAGACTCGATGCTACCAAAACTAACACTCAGCTCAGACCCGGTAGGCTTTACTGGTTCTGTTACAGTGTTACTTGTGTCTGTGATGTACGCAGAGTACTCTGTGCTGTAGTCAGCAGTAAGCAAGTACAAGTCTATTAGATTATTAGGACTTGGATCAATTCTTCTATTATTTGGTGCATTGTGTGTATATTGGAACATGATATCTTGTCTACCATTGCGAGCAATATAATTCGTTACTTGTGTTAGTGCTGTACCTGATGTCTCGTAGAATTTGTCTTCTGTGTAGGCATAAAAAATAGTCCCAGCTGTATACAAGGACAACTTGTCCAGGATAGCTGTTTCTGTTGCATAAAGAGAAACAATCATAGTTCTGTCAACTGGATCATATGTTAAAAAGTTGTTCTCATTAAGAGATTGCACAAAATAAACATACTTGGTTGCAGGATTAGTATCTGGGTCCACTAGTGTTTCAAACAGATCTGGATCGTCTGGTACGCCGTCCAGTTCATCGTCGGGAAATGTAACAAGTATTTTTCTATTGTCATCAAACCCATCAGACTGTATCACCTTGTTGTCTATTCTCCAGGTTTGACTATAGAACAAACTACTGGCACTATCGGGTAATGTGTTGTTACGTAATACCTTAATACCATCCTGTATGGTTGTTGCTGTTCTGCTGTCGTATACTTTTACATCAGGATCAAAATAAAATCTTGTTTCTTTTTCGCTCTGGAAAAAATATTTAATACCACGTGATTGTACAGTGTACTCGCCGTTAGCAAATGACAACTTTAAGAACCAACTGTTGTCTAATCCTGTTCCGGTTATACTTCCTGCATTGGTCAGACTGAAATCTCCTGTTCCAAGATTTGATTCATCAACAATTTGCCAGGACATTTCAGTGACATCGTACCTGAGTCCAAATGTTTTATAGCTGAGAATATTGTTTGCTATTTGTGTAATTAGTGTAGTTGGCCAACTGGATTTAAACACTGGGATAACCTGTGATACAATTGCAGTTGATGGTACAACAATACTGAGGATTGCATTACCAATCCCTGGAGTTGGGTAAGAAATTATACTAGCCCATATGGTTGTTCTTTGGTATTCTGTAACAGGTGTGCCTGTTTGCAATTGGTTCTGGGCGTCAAAGTACTGGCCACTCGGTGCAGTAAACTTTACCAATGCTCCTTGAGTCAGGTAGGTGTAGTTGTTTGAATCAAAAGTTCCTTCACTTCTACCACCAGAACTTAACAACTGGGTCCAAGTTGCTGTAGGCACTTGCCTGGTAGCTGTTTTGTAGTACAAGTGTTTTGCTTCTGTGGTTGATATTAAACTTTGCAGAGTATTCTGCACAATAAAGTTAACTTCGCTACTGCTGGTAAATTGAAATACAGTATTGGTGCTTTGGTCTTCGTCGTAGATTATTCCATCCTGTGCAATAATATTTGTGCTGGAGTAGTTGCCAGTTGGATCAATAACGTCAAGGTATCTACTGATTCCTGAACTTGTTCTATTAACTGCTTTTGCTTTGACCACATTACTGAATGTTGTGTAAGGAAGAATATTATAGTCTTCGCCTGACACCATACGATTTTGTGTATAGTATTGCTGTGGTGCTTTTGTTCTTATATCTTCAAGTGTTTCTCTTGCATTAGCATTGGTTACTGTGTACTGCAATGCCGCACGTACTGTGAGTGTTTCGGGTCTTCCTGTTCTTCCTCTGTATGGAATATTAATAGTCACACTGCTCATTTCGTCAGGTGTGATCTTGTAGGTTAAGTTATTGGATACTCTATAGAAAAGTCTAAAGTTTCCAATTGGGATATTAGTAAAGGCACCATCACCAAACACCAAGTCAATTTGATCATCGGCTCTGGTAGCAACACTGTATAAATCTCTTTCGCTTGTTTCGTTAAAGATAACATTAACAGCATTAACGGCTGGTACTTGTGTCCATTCTGTGTCAACAACTCCGCTGGATAACAACTTGCTGAGCCAAATATCTGTGTTGTTGATATTGTTAAAGTTAACACTTACAGTCCGATTTGGTAAACTATCTGCTATAGAAAAATCCAGTTTCTTAAGTTCACCTTGTTTAAAGTAAAAGAAGTAACCAGTGTCGTTTGATCCATTGCCTTGATTATCGTTGCGATATAGTATATTAAACAGTCCGTTAGGATTAGGTGAGTTTTCGTATACAAATTCTTTGTCTGCTGTGGTAGCACTAACCACCTCAAAAGGCGTGGCGATGCCAGCTACACTGGCTGTGTATGACTGCGTAGGAATTATACTGTTTACCAATTTGACTGTATACTCGCTTGTAGCGATACCGTTTATATCTTTACTACCGCCTGGTTTACCTATAGACTGTTGATCTACCAATGTTGCATTCAGTATCGCAGTAAACTGTTCCAGCCAGTTTTCATTTGTATTGTCGTTCCAGGTAACCAAGGTATTGCTGAGATTATTGCCTAATCCATCAAACACTGTTTCCGATGTTTGAATACTTTCAAACTTTAGGAATCCTGATGCAGGTATGTTCCGCTTTGGATTATAGCTAACAAGCCTGGCCAACTTGAGAATGCTGTCTCTGCGTTCTGCTGTGTCTAGGAAGTTTTCCCTAGCGTTTAGATCTGTTCTGAATGCTAAACTTTGTCCGAGGAATGCAATTAGATCAATAAGTGCAACGTACTCGCTTGACTCTGTAAAGTCATTGAAGTCTTCAGGATAGTAAGTACGCAAGTACTCAATCATGCTTTTACGGATGGTTTCAAAGTCGAAACTTTGAAAATCAGCTTCCCTGAAAGTTTGATAGATTTTGGTCCAATCTTCCTGAACCAATAAGTTAGTTTGTCGTGTAGTAGTAGCCATATCTCATCAAATACCTGTTATTAGGTATTTATGGCATTTAAAAACGGCTTATATTATAAAACGCTTAGATTGTTTGTATTGGAGTTGAACGCTAGACTAAGTCTATCTGTGAAATTTCCAGGAAGGAATGTTAGATCAATCTGCACCTGTAACCCATGTTCAAATTCGTCCATGAGCACACTGTCCACACGCAGCCTTGGATCTGAACCTGCTATAACTCGTACATCTTCTACTATTACAGCTTTGGTATCTTCTGTGAGTGGCTCATACAGCATTTTCCAGATAATACTACCAAATGCTGGGTTCATCAGTTTTTGTCCCTTTTCTATACTGAAATGATTTATTAAGTCGCGCTTAACAAGTTCATAATCAGTCAGACGGAACTTTTTAACTTGATTTACTGTGCTAAAACCTTTGTATCTTGCTACCATAACTGTATTTACTCTTTTTTATGTCTACCGATTACTGGTTTTTACTGCATATTTGCCAGCATTAAAAAACAGTGAGCCCGGCCTGCCTTGACTGTCTACTATTAAGTCTGCTTGGACTTTCCATTCTTTTACTTTAGATGCTATCAACGAAGTGTAAACTGATGTAATACTATTGTTTAATGCTGTAATATTTGCACCAGCTGAACCAATGGCTGTTACCTGGGCAATTCCGTTTATGTTTGAAAACAATGCACGTTGAACAATTTGTGTGGTTTTAAGGGCAGAGTTATTTAGATCTTCGACTGTGGCGTACAGCTTCCTTTCACTTAGTGGGGTCGCTGAAGTTAAGGTAAAATCGCCAGCAATGTCAGCAATGCCACTGTCAACGTAATGTTGGTATGCTGTGTCAGCACTACCCAAGTAACTTAGTGTGTTTGCTAATTGTATAGCAAGATTTGATGTACGTGCAATGATGTAACTTAGGTCTGTGTTGCGCAATCTTGATACTGTGCCTGTTGCAATGTTACTGGTAATTGCTTTGCCTAATCTAAAGGTGCTGTTGTTGGTTGTATCTGTCATGGTGTGTATTTCATAGATACCATTATATGTTCCAGCACCAGACACCTGTACCGGTAGTCCTTGCACAAACAGTGTTCTTAATCCTGTTGGAGACACGTCACTTAGTGATTGATTTGCGCTACCAATACTGCTAACAGGATATTGTGCCGAACTGGTAACAGTTCCTGTGTCTACTGTAACAGCAATGTTTGCATTGCCTTCTTGTTGGTCACTGTAATCAAATTCATATAAGTTTATTACATTACCAACAGTTTTTACTCCGTTAAGTGAAGTAAGTAGCACATTAGCTAGGTTGGATTTACCTAAACCTGTGTCCACAGTTACAGTTCTTCCTGAACCAAAACTGTGCGTAGCAGGGTACGTGTTTATAAACGCAACATTACTTACTCGGGAAACATTAGCAGTAATATACACTTCATCAGGTATGGTAAAACTGGTACGATAGGTGGATATATGATCTTGGAACTGATGAGCAACTGCAAGTATGCCGGCAATTGTATCACCGGTATCGCCTACTTCTATTACTCCTGCGTTAATACATGCTTTGTACTGTTCAGTTAAATACCTTTCCATTATGCCATCTTGCACTGCTTGATTGCTTAGGAAAGTTGCAATTGAATCTATGCCGTCTTTGTTTGTCCACACTTCGCCATTCTCGATGATATAGCCATAGTTGATTAGAGTCTTAATATGCACAGCGTATCTACCAAATCTAGGACCTACGCTGTAAGCAAGATTGTTCCCTGTTTCCATGAATGCAATCTGTGCCATTAGTGCCTTGACACTGCTTCTACGCAAACCAGGTATTCCAGACTTTATACTTTCTATTGCAACGCCAAGAGGGGCACCGGGCAATCCCAGATTGCGCTGTGGCACCAGACTATCAGTTGGTGGCGATTGTTTTGCTACTATTATTCCTTGATCTGGTATGGCCATCTAGATATCCTGTTGTTTTGTACTGGGTTTGAGGACACCGTTATTTTGTTGCAGTTCTCCAGTTTCTCTAGACCATGGTTCGTGCGTTGGGGTAAAGGTTGCTATGCTTTCGAGTGTGCTGGCTTCATCAATTATCCAACGATTAATTTCGGTATCATACTTGACATTTTGCTTTTGATACTGTTCCAATGGTGCCACACGATCTGGTACATCAACAGCTTTGCCTGATGTATTCAAGTGTACCTGTGTACCAGTTAACCACAGTTCGCCTTGGCCAACTGTCCATCCACTGGTTGTGCCTGACTTGATCTTGATCTGTCCGCCTACTCTCAAGTCATATCTACCAGCATCCATCAAATGCTCGTTAGCAACACGTTCACGTTTTTGTTGTGCTTGTACTTCTATGTTCTTTTCTGCAAAACAGTTGATACTGTCTCCTGCTTGTATATTTACATTTGCATCAGCATGCAGGTCAATATTCAACTCGCTACGCACACTTAGTGTTTTAGCACTGTATACGTTTACTGCGCCATTTGGAGTCAACTCTACGTAAGCATTGCCTTCCTTATTAGTGATATAAATGATATTTTCCGTATCATTCATTAGTATAGTATGCCCGCCGGCAGTGCGCAATCTTACCAGATTGTTATCGCCATACACATCACCGTCATCCATGACCAGTGTGTGCCCACCTTTGCGAGATGTACGCTGATTGCTAGTTATTGTTGATTCTGGCTTGTTGAGTTCTGCATCGATTGCCTGTTTTGTTTTAAATTTATCTTTAAGATCGTTAACAGTTCTGCCAGGTGTGCTGATACCAAATACTGCACTAGGTGTCTCTCTTTGACTACTACTGGTTATTGTGCCTCTGATTGGGTCAGTTTCTAGTCCTTGTTGTATTACTGTTTCTGCTTGGAATGAATGCACAACTTTGGGAAAGGCAAGATAATCTGGTCTAGTATCTTTTTCTGTGCTGTTGAGATTCAACTCGCTGTTTGGCAAGTAAACATTTCGTTTAGTAAGTTCTCTGTTTACTGGATCCAGCTCTGGTGGGTAAACATATTGTCCTCTGTCACCATCTGGAAAGTCCCGACCTCTAGCAATGCCAGGTATCATGTGTTTGCTTTGACTAGTTGGTATACAAGCAAACCAAAAACCTCTACTAGGATCGCCTGCTACAAATGTACACAATACCTGATTGTCCAAGTCAGGTGGGACAGCCCAAAACCCGTATGCTTGTTGTTCTGTTCCAAAATTTGATTCTGCGGCGCTATCTGTGCCGGTGGTCTGTCCGTAAAAAGGACTAGCATAGGTAACAGTGAACCAACTTGAAGATACTGCCTCGTCTCCTCCTATGTCAGGAATATAAACTTTGAGTCTGCCGAGTCTCGCCGCATCAGTATTGTTTTTAACAATGCCAACAAAAGGGCCAGAGTCTAGCTTTATGCCTGGAGTTTTATCTTTATCATAAGATCCGGATACTCGCCGGGGGTCGAAAAAATCAGCCATGAATTATTGTGTTATCCTGTATTGTCTGTGTTGTTTGGTATGTCGTTGGCAAGATTAATGCCTATATCCTCAACAAAGTTGGTGTTTGTAATGTTGTCTACTGTTGCTGTAATCTGTTGTCTGTTCAAATCAATAATGTTGTTAAGTCCTGGTAACTGACCTATACCCAATCCCTCAGCAATTCCTTGTCCGTCAATCAAATCAACAGGCGATGTGGGTAGTGAAGCAAATGCTGGTGCTACACGGTCAATGTCCGCTTGGAATATCCCTGCAGACTCTTCGGTATCACCAGCCAATCCTTGTGCGCCAGAGTCACTCCTGTCGAGACTTGACGCTTGCTGTTGGAATGGACCTGTTGCTTGCGCTGTTATGCCAGGTATAGACAAGGTTACTGCATCATTATCATCTGGTAACTCAGCTGATTCAAGAAGGGTGTTTGGCATCCTAATAATATCAAGCGTTTGCGTAAATTGTCCTTTGCTAAAATTGTTTAGCACAGTAAGTATCTTGTACACTCCACTGAATGTGCTATTTAATCTTCTTCCGTTTGTTAATTTAACTTCCTTGCCACCACTGCTGGACAGTCCTTTGTTTACAATACCAAGAGTATCGTCAATATCAACAGCACTGCGTGTAAGCAGTTGAACATAAGTCTGTTGCGAGTCGAAACTCACTGTGCCAAAAGTTTTGTTCAATGGAGGTTCGTCTGGTCCAGGAACAAAACTGTTGTAGTCGTTGCTTGCAGGACCAATGTAAATATCATCCTGTTTAATCAGGTCTGGGTCACCGATAATTTTTAAGCTCACATTCAGCATGTCGCCTCGTTGTGTAGTATAAATGCTTTTTGCTATATCGCTAACGGACGTTGACTTTTGTTCGGCTTGTCTGTTACTTTGGCCAGCGTTGTCGGCAATTGCTCCCGATGCTTGAAACGTTACTGGCAGATCATCTTGTCTATCTGGGTCACCGTTTTGATTGTCAGAAGCTTTATTTTGCTCTGAGTCTAATTTAACATCTCTAGTTTCAAATCTAGCACCTTCTGACTTAGGTTTATTGTTATGGAAGGCAGTTATTTGTGTATAAAAAGTACTGTCAAAGTCTATGTCGATATCAATGATGTCTTTGTTATTACCTGTGTACAGGTACTCATAAGATCTAACAATTTTATCTTTTGGTATTCTTGTAAGTTTAAAATCCGGATGATACGCATTTGCAGTTTTGTACTTTTTAATGTGAAAAGTGATCCTCTTGGAATATGCTCCACGAGAAGAATCAAATTCTAAAAGTTCAACTTGGGGTATTATTTTGTACCAATCAAGAAATTTAAAATCTCTTGCTTTTTCTTCTGCTTTACGTATTGTTCTTTGGTCCCCAGTGGACTTGGCATTGTTTAACTGTTCTGTTGCTAAGTTTGCAGACTGTACTTGATTGTAAATATAGTCTGACTTCTGTATTATACGATCAATCAATTGAATAATGTTTGTTCCCTGCTGTACAGGAAACTCTTGTTTTGTTTTACCATTGGCTAGTACGCCAGAGTCGAATGTACTCCTCAATGACCCTGAAAAAAGATCGTTCATTGCAACAGTACGTGATTCTGTATCCTGTTCTCTTACTATTTTTGATTTGCTTATTTCTTCATCAATCTTAAACGCAATTTGAGTGGGAGGATATTTAAATGTAGGGGTGTCACTTACATTTGTCTTTTCACTAAGTGACTTGTTAAAGGTGTTGTATGCTGACGGAAAGCTCTTGGTTTCTTCTATATATTCTTTAAGAAATTCTTGTCTTTTCTGTTCTCTTGCAACCGCACTAAACCCTGCTCCGCCAAATGACTGATTGCTGAGAAATGCTTCAAGGTCAGCTTCGGCTCTTTCTACGTTTGCTTCGCTCACGCTCTGAATGTCATTATCACTGTTGCTGAAAAATTCCCCTACAGATCCAGCAACAACACTAATTGTAGCAGGAACAGCGGCAATGGTGTTTAAAAAAGCAGTGTGATTAAATGGTACAGCTCTACACCTATACACTGATCCTCCTGCTCCGGGTTTGATTTGCATTTCCATTATCTTAATTGGTATGCGCTTCCTATCTATAAATGTGTTAGGGTTATTGCCAGTGGGGTTGCCAAGGAAATCTATTTCCAGTAGATAAGGTTGCTCAATATAGTTGTTGGCTTTGCCAATGGTTTGGGTCGCACTCATTAATCTATCCAGTAGAGTAAGTCCATAAGGTTCCACTATACTAAAGTTAATATCAATAGCATTAGATGCTTTTGATCTAGAATTCAATCCTACAACAGTTTGTACGTCAAGGTCGTCAAAGTAAAAGTCTTCTTGGAAATCCTCCACCCTGGCAGGCTCTGAGTCAGTACTTGAATAACTTCCGCCACTGCTTATCAGTACGTGCTTTGGTTTGAATTCTCTGGGTTTCGTTACAGCAGTACTGAGCTCATCTTTCGTTAACATGTAAAGTGTTATTCTATAAGTGTAACTTTCATAATCGTGTAGTTTGTTTGAGCCATTTCCAACTTTATCTTTAAAATCAACTTTCTGCGTACTCATTGCCTGTTGATCTTTGCCGGCTGCCGCTCCATCACCTGACCCAAAGCTCAATTGATCAAAAAAAGCCTGAAACTCTGGGGCACCTTGTTGAATTTGTCCTAGTAAGGCACCAAGTTCATCCCCGGACACAATATCTTCAAGATTTGTAACTGCATCAGCTGATAATCTTTGTAGTTCATCTGCATCGAGCCCACTAAAAGATAGAGCAGGGTTGCCTTCTCCGGGTATTTGTAACGACTGACTGAGTTGCGAAAACTGATCAGGAAAATCACTCAACTGATCAGACATTTGCCCTGCCGCTGAAGCTATTGCATTTTGTACTTGACCACTTTCTATAGATTGCCCTAAAGCGGCTGTTCCTTGTGATATCGTTTGATTAAATGCTCCAAAGTTCGCAGAGCTGATTGCATTCTGCAACTCTCCTGTGCCGCCAGCAAAAAGATCTATTCCTGACCCGGCTACGCCACTGATGTTGGGGATTTTAAAGTTACTAAGTTGCCCCGACTGTGATTTAAGTTGTGTTAACCCTGCGTTTAGTTGCTGTTCAAACTGCAACTGTTGTGAAGGATCAAGTTTGAGTTGGTTAAGTTGTGATGTGATTTCTTGGGATTTCGGCCCAAAGTCTGTCATGATACTTGACACATTTTGATTCAACAAGGACTGAGCATCTGCTAATCTGTTTGGAAAATCTTCTACAGCAGATGTGATTGCAGTCTGCATCTCTTGTGACTGCTGGTCATTGAGAATATTCTGCTGTTGTAGCAGCCTGTTTATTTTATCAAATGGACTTTCAGGAGTGTTGGCCATTTACTACACTCCCAAGTCTGCTTGTAGCGTTTCTTTCTTTGGAATATAAATCACTTTGCCGGCCCTGAAATCAAACAGAGGATCTTTGAGTACGTCGGGATTTCGTTGCGCAAACACCCAGTACAATCTGCTGTCCTTATAAAGGTGATAGGCCAACATGTCTGGTCTGAACTCATACACTTTATCAATTTCATACAAAACATCGTCCTCTTTTGCAGTTATTGGTCTATTAACCATAACATCAAGGAAGTTGCCAAAACTTTCAGTCTGAGCGTATGGGCTACTGTCTGAGTAACTTACTTTTGCCATTAGATAAATCCTTTGTTAAGTTGGCCACCACTGGCAAACTTTTGATGATCAAATTTTGTTTGACTCTTTCTACTGTAGACTGGTTGCAAATTCAAGGTGATTGTACTGTTTGTTGGAACTCTTGTGGTACCACCTTGTCCTAGCATGTCGCCTAATAGATTACTATTACGTTGCTGGCCTGGACTAACAATTGTTCTAGTACTAATGTAATCAACGTTGTCAGGCAACTGATGATTAAAGTAAGTAAGCACACACGGAACGTTTGGAAAATAATGTTTGCCGTAGCCATTCAAGTACAGTATCGGTGGTGGCGATCCTTGGTAAGTGCCGCTATCACCATAAAACATTTTGCCTGCGGCCCTAAAGAAATATATCATTGCCATGAAATAACTAGCGTCACTGGAGTTTTGCACAGAAAATTCCCCAGTTACTGAAATACTGTCAACTTGACTAGACTCATAAAAGTAACTTGCGTAATTGGTATGTGTAAGTGCGTTTTGACCATACTTAGTTGAGTGTGTCATTGCTATAGTAGGCGTAAAAGGAAAAATAACTCCGTCAGTCTCTAATAAAGGGGACATTATTCCAGGACTGGTTCCCCTGTACAGTACACCAGACCCAGGATTCACACCTACTCGCACTCGCCAGTCTTTATTGGTTCCTGCAAAACTAATGTTATTGGCTAAGCTGGCGGCTTCATCGGCCAAATCACCAACCAGCTGGTTAATAGCGTTTCCAAAAATTCCACCAGCAGGAGCTTCACCTCCGCCTGCGGCTAGACCGGATGTTGGCAGTGGATTACTGTTTGCAGGATCCAACAGGTTGATAGTTTTGCCTTGAGACCCATTGCCGTTAACATTGTCTCCAAAGTCCATACCTGTGGCTCTGTTTCTGTTTGGCACTGCTCCTGCGCCTTGTCCTGCTGATCCAACTGCTGGAGCAGAAAATGGTGTAATGACTGGCATAATTGTAATTTCCTCTTGCTTTTTAGTTATTTATTTGTTATATTATGTGCATAGATAAAGGATTACCATGAGAAAACAGAATTACCTCAACAACAGAGACATACTAAAAGAAATACACAAGAGCAAGAAGACGTACTGTAGTTTTTTAACTCCCGAAGACGGCGATTTTGATATTATACTGCCGGGCATTGGTAATATAAACAAAACAAACATAGCAGAAGGGCGTAAATTACGTGCAGAAAGACTAGGTCGTGCCGCTTTTGATGCCGCACAAGCCGAATCGTCTACTAAACTAAAATTAGATGAGTTCAAAGTAAACACACGTGATGTGCCTGCAACTGATGTTGTGTTCAGGGTAATGACATTCGAGCATGTACCAATTGACCCAACAGGCGGAAAAAAGAAAAAGAAAGAAATCAAAGAGTTGTTTACTAACGACCTAGACAGTACAGATCTTGATGCTCAAGAAGCCGACGACGATAAACCAGCAAAGTACACAAAATGCAACTTCCCTCCTTTTTTTCATTATAAGGTTAATGAGGAAGGTGAGCCTTATTTGGTAGGCAAGAGTCATTGGAAAGGCGATTTAGACACAGGTGAGTTTTCAAAAGAGCATGGTGCTATGACCAACAAGTTGGCGCACATGTTTATGAAACTGTGTGAGCGATATGCTACTCGTAGTAACTGGCGTGGGTATACATACAATGACGAAATGCGTAGTCAAGCATTGTTGCAATTAAGTCAAATTGGACTACAGTTTGATGAATCTAAATCACAAAACCCATTTGCGTACTATACAGCCGCTATTACAAATAGTTTTACTAGAGTGCTGAATATCGAAAAACGCAATCAAAACATACGTGATGACATATTGGAGATGAATGATTTAACACCCAGCTACACCAGGCAAGGACAAACCGGATGGGGCAAAGGTGGAAAATCATCTGGAACATACAGCGACGGCAACGGTGAATAGTTTGCCAATCTAATAGACCATTGTAATTTTACCTGTTATAATTGCTAGATGACGAATCTATTTAAAAAAGCCGCGGTATGCACGGATATCCACTTTGGGCTAAAAAGCAACAGTACTCAACACAATGAAGACTGTTTAAACTTCATCAAATGGTTTACTGCTAAAGCCAAAGAAGAAGGATGTGAAACTTGTATTTTTACAGGTGACTGGCATAACAATCGTGCCAGTATCAATATTGTTACGTTGAACTACAGTCTCAAAGCACTGGAGCATCTAAACAACAACTTTGATCATGTGTTCTTTATTCCGGGCAATCACGATTTGTACTACAGAGACAAGCGTGATGTGCAGAGTGTAGAATGGGCTAGACACTTACCCAACGTACATATCATGAACGATTGGCTACAGGAAGGCGATGTTATCTTTGCACCATGGATGGTAGGCGAAGATTATAAGCGTGTGCCCAAGTATTCAGGCAAGTACATGTTCGGACACTTTGAGTTGCCCAACTTCTTTATGAATGCTATGGTGCAGATGCCTGACCATGGTGAAATCAAAGCAGAAGCATTTGGTGGTATCGAAACGGTGTTCACAGGACACTTCCACAAGCGTCAAGTGCAACGCAACATACACTATATTGGCAACTGCTTCCCACACAACTATGCAGATGCCGCAGATGATCAACGTGGCATGATGGTGTTAGAGTGGGGAGAAGACCCTGAATACTTCAGTTGGCCAGACCAGCCACGCTATCGTGTGTATCAATTAAGTGACCTGCTACAACACACCGAAGCAAGACTACAACCCGGCATGCATGTGCGTGTTGATTTGGATGTAGATATCAGTTATGAAGAAGCAACATTTATCAAAGAAGAATTTGTGGGCAAATACAAGTTACGAGAGATCACGCTTATTCCACAAAAACAAATATCAGATGACATAAATTTTGATACCCAGGGCAATATCAAGTTTGAAAGTGTAGACACTATTGTTACTAATCAACTGAGCAATATCCATAGTGATCAGTATAGTCCCAATATGTTGTTAGACATCTACAGGAACTTATAGTATAATACAGCATGTTTAAAGTAAAGAATCTAACAGTAAAAAACTTTATGAGCGTGGGTAACTCTACCCAGGCTGTTAATTTTGGTCGCAAGGATTTAACTCTTGTGTTAGGTCAAAATCTAGACTTAGGTGGCGACGATACTGGCGCACGTAATGGTACAGGCAAGACTACAATTATTAATGCGCTAAGTTATGCACTATACGGCGAAGCACTGACTAAAATACGTAAAGACAATTTAATCAACAAGACCAACGCCAAAAACATGTTGGTCACTATTGAGTTTGAAAATGCAGGTGTTGACTACAAAATTGAACGTGGACGTAAGCCAAACACTGTGGCATTTTATGTTGGTGGGCAAGAGCAAGAGATTACAGATGAGTCACAAGGTGATTCAAGGGAAACACAAGCAGAAATAGAGCGCATGTTGAACATGAGTCACGACATGTTCAAACACATTGTGGCGCTAAATACATATACAGAGCCTTTCTTAAGTCTACGTGCAAACGATCAACGCACTATTATTGAGCAGTTACTGGGCATTACCATGCTAAGTGAAAAGGCCGACACCCTCAAGGAACAAAACAAACAAACCAAAAGCGATATCACAGAAGAAGAATATCGTATCAAAGCAGTGCAAGAGGCTAACGAGCGTGTACAAGAGCAAGTGGAGGCAACACGTCGCAGGCAAACCTTGTGGAAAAACAAAAAACAAGAAGAAATTGATAAGTTGGCCAAAGCTCTTGAAAACTTGGACAGTATAGACATTGAAGCAGAGCTGTCTGCACACGATGCACTGGATAAGCACGGTGCAGTATCCAAGGACATAAGCGAAGCAAATCGTTGGCGTGTATCAGGAGAACAAGAATCTACACGATTAGAGAAGCATATTAAGAGTTTAACTTCAGAGATTGCCAAGTTGGAAAAGCATGAGTGTTATGCATGTGGGCAAGAAATACATGACGAAAAGCATTTAGAAGTATTAGAAAAGAAACGAGCAACACTAGCAGAAACGGAACAGCAACACAATGAAAGTAAAGAAAAAGTACAAATTCAAGTTGACAAACTTGCAGAGCTCGGCGACCCAGGGCCAATCCCCCATGTGTTCTACGACTCAAAAGAAGACGCAATCAATCATAAAAACACAATCGAAAACTTAACCAATCAACTTGAAACAAAATTAGCAGAATCTGATCCTTATGAAGAACAGATTACTGAAATGGAAATACAAGCAGTACAAGAAGTTGATTATGCTAAAATAAACTCGTTAACTAATGTAAAGGAACACCAAGATTTCTTATTGAAACTGTTAACAAACAAGGACAGTTTTATACGTAAGCGCATTATAGATCAAAATCTAAGCTATCTCAACACAAGACTAATACAGTACTTGGATAGGATCGGACTTCCGCATACTGTGCAGTTTAATAACGATCTAACAGTAAGCATCGAGGAACTGGGTAGAGAACTTGACTTTGATAATCTAAGCAGGGGTGAGCGCAACAGACTGATACTAAGTATGAGTTGGGCATTCCGTGATGTGTGGGAAAGTTTATATCAACAGATCAATTTGATGTTTATCGACGAAGTAATTGACACTGGCATGGATGCTAGTGGTGTTGAAAACAGTTTAGCAATACTTAAAAAGATGGCACGTGAAGGTAATCGCAGTGTGTGGTTAGTATCACACAAAGATGAACTAGCAGGGCGTGTTAACAATGTGTTAACTGTAATAAAGGAAAATGGATTTACTAACTATAGTAATGATGTTGAAATGGGATAATGTTTGCTGTAATACTTACCGTTCCCCGGGTAGCGGCGCTGAGACCAAGTGCGGCTCCGGCTATAATAAAAAGTATAATAAAAAGTAAAGGACTAGAAAGTCAGGTACTGGATATTAATCTAGATTTTCACGACCAATTCGGAAGTCGTTTTTCGGAACAATCTTATAACACAATCGATGACTATTTCTTTAATCATCTGAATCAACTTGATCAACATGACCAAACTGCATACACAGAATGGATGCAAGACTGGGTTGATCGGATTATACAGATTAATCCGCAATATCTTTTTATAAGTGTGTTTACTTGGCAAGCACAACGATTTACTAGAGACTTCTTAACATTGTGGAAAACACAAAGTAATATACCTGCGATTATTGGTGGGCAGGGCATGACTAAAGAAGAAAACGGAAGTTATTCTAGCAAGCCTGAGTTTGCGCACGAAATGAAGGCGCAAGGGCTAATTGCGCACTGGATCAGAGGCGAGGCTGAAACCACTATCCCTGCGATAATTGACGGAAAGTTTGATACACCGGGTATTGATACAGATACCTTAGCAGATAGAAGTGATGTTAACTCGCACAGTTTCTTGGACTTCTCAGACTTTGATATAAAACGATATCACAGTGGGTACGAACAAGGTGTGTTACCTGTAGAGACTAGCAGAGGTTGTGTGCGAAATTGTGTATTTTGCGATATCCCAACTTGGCACGGAAAGTTTAGGTACAAAAACGGTACTAAACTCAGCAACGAACTAATACATTACTACGAAAAGTATCAAGTGAAAGACTTTTTCTTTCACGACGCATTATGCAACGGTAGTGTAAAAGACTTTAAGTTGTTTAATCATAACTTAATGGATTACTACACACAAAACAATTTACCAGAGCGACACTTTAAATACAGCAGTCATTACATTGTTCGTAGTGAACGAATAATGCCCGAAGAAGATTTTAAGTTTATGGGATCAGCAGGTGCTGAATGTATGGTAATTGGCGTCGAGTCCGGGAGTGATCGTGTTAAGGCAGACATGCGTAAAGGCTTTAACAACGCTGACTTAGATTATAATATGAAAATGTTTAGTAAGTACGGGATCACTGTGTACTTGTTACTGATCGTAGGATTTCCCACAGAAACCAGAGACGACTTTAACGAAACACTAACAATGTTAAAACGTTACCAGCCTTATGTTGCTGACGGGACTGTAATTGGTGTTAACCTTGGCACAACATTAACCATTGAA
>Ga0209193_1000889_pt1 | contig 17115 bp, 11 predicted proteins | sample COGITO_mtgs_1003_FD_185515 | JGI IMG/M metagenome (GOLD analysis project Ga0209193, IMG submission 185515) | Pelagic marine microbial communities from North Sea - COGITO_mtgs_100330 (SPAdes) (version 2) | ecosystem: Environmental > Aquatic > Marine > Epipelagic ... | reverse complement strand
AGTATCTGCTAATTCATCTAATTTTTTTATCTTTGTAAAAAAAAATGAATTTTAAAGACATCTTAATCCCTAGTAATTTGTTCTTTATGTTTGTTATCGTTTTTCTCGTAACAAGCTTTAGTCTCTCTAGAATCAGAAAAATAAGTAGTAAACTTGGTCATTATGATACCCCAAATGATAGAAGTTCCCACAATGATTATGTACCTACTTTAGGTGGTATAGCTTTCTTTGTGTCCTTAATTGTATTCTTTTTCTTCTCAAACTTTTATAATATCAATGATACGAGTCTAAGTATCATGTTAGCCATCACCATTATGTTTTTTGTTGGCTTAACTGATGATTTAAAAGATTTATCTCCAAAAGTCAAATTTATTGGTCAACTGTTGGCGCTGAGTGTTTTAATCATTCAATCCGATTATAGAATTCTTTCGTTTCATGGGTTTTTAGGAATTTATGAGCTCAATATGTTTTTTTCAGTATTCCTTTCTATGTTTCTAATTTTAGCATTTATTAATGCGTTTAATTTAATAGATGGCATAGACGGGATGTCTTCAGTCACAGGTATTGTTATTTCAGCCTGTTTTGGTTTTCTTTTTTATAAACTTCAGCTTTTCTTTTTTATGTTTATTTCCGTGGCAGTAATAAGCATGTTGTTGGCCTTTTTACGCTATAATTTTTCTTCTCGAAAGAAAATATTCATGGGAGATACGGGGTCTCTTGTTATTGGTCTAGTATTAGGACTCCTAACATTAAAATTACTAACTCTTCAGACTGAAACTTTTAGTGCACTAGCTATCCATAGAAAAGAATTACCTCTTTTACTATTAATTATATTAATTGTTCCTGCCTTTGATTTGTGTAGAGTTACTTTTATTAGATTTAAAAAAAGAGTTTCTATTTTTTCTCCAGACAGAAACCACATACATCATTTATTAATCGATTCAGGCTTATCCCATAAAAAAGCGTCTCTTTTATCTGGATGCACCAATTTATTCTTTGCGATTGCCATGTATCTATCCATTCAATACCTTGGATTAGTATTTTCTTTTCTGTTTTTAGTTGTATTTATTTTAGCTTGTTTTGTACTATTTTTCTTAATTACGAACAATCGAGATAATCTTCGTAAAAAGGCTAGATTAAGGCATATCTTTCAAAGTATTGCCAACTTTTTTTAATATAACTTTAGTTACATATTTCTCAAAGAATTAAGGTAATTTACAACAAATTGTAAACGAAAACGATTGAGTTTTTAGTTGATGTTGTGTAACCAAAAGGGTTGTAATATATTTGGGAAATCTATAAAAATAACCGATGATATTAATTGCTGATGGTGGCTCAACAAAAGCCGATTGGATTGCTTTAGATGCCAACAAAAATGAACGCTTTAGAGTGAGAACTTTGGGTTTAAATCCTGCAGTCATTTCTTCAGAAGAATTAACCAATAGAATTGTAAATATGTTTCAACTCATTAATGTTAAAGATGAGGTGAGTCAAGTTTATTTTTATGGCGCTGGATGTGGAACTCCTAAGGCATGTGCAATTTTAAAAGATGTAATGCAAGCCATCTTTACAAATGCTGTGATAGCTGTAGAAGAAGACATGTTAGCTGCTGTATATGCTGCTTCAGGTAAAAACCCTGCTTTGGTTTGCATTTTAGGAACGGGTTCAAATAGTTGTTATTTTGATGGTCAAAAAATGCAAATGGAAGTTCCTTCTTTAGGCTATGTTTTAATGGATGAGGCAAGTGGTAACTATTTTGGTAAACGATTAATTAGAGACTATTTTTATGGCATGATGCCTAAATATATGGTGGAGCGATTCGAAAATGATTATGTTCTTGATGCAGATACCATTAAGACGAATATATATAGAGCGCCAAATCCTAATATGTATTTAGCTTCCTTTGCAAAATTTATGTTTGATTTCAAAGATGAAAAATACGTCAGAAGATTGATGAAAAAGGGATTTGAAAAATTCTTCAAGTATAGAATCTTACCGTATAACCCCTCAGAGGACCTACCAATCTATTTTATTGGTTCTATTGCGCATTACTTCAAAGAAATATTAGACGATGTTGCTGAAAAGAATGGGCTAAAAATATCTGGGGTTATTCAAAGGCCCATAGATAATTTATTAGAATACCACAAACAGCATATTAATTAATACATTCTAAAAGCTGTTCAAGACACATGCCTCTCGATCCTTTAATAAGTATATAGCTTTTTTCTAAGGGCGTATCAGTGATATTTTTCATGAAAGACTCCAAAGTTAAGTATTTCTCTGAGGCTGAAGTGTTACTGTAATGTTCTCCAACAAAAACACAGCGGTTTAAACTAAGGGTATCACAAAAATCAACGATATTTTGATGTTCCTTTTCTGATGCAGTTCCGAGTTCAAACATATCTCCTAAAATCACAATCTTTTGTTCGTGATTAATTTCATTGAAATTTTCTAGCGCTAAACGCGTACTTGAAGGGTTTGCATTGTAGGCGTCCATTACAACTGTATTGCTATTCTTTTTAACAACCTGAGACCTGTTATTGGTAGGTTTGTAATTCCTGATCCCTGTAATTATATTTTTTTTAGAAACCTTGTAGTATTCTCCAATAGCAATGGCAGCTTTAATGTTATTTAAATTATAAGCTCCAATGAGTTGGGTATCAATAATTTCATTGTTGTAGTTTAGGGCTAATAAGGGCTGAGTAGAAGAGATAGTGATAGAGGTATCTAATGATATTTTTTCTATCTCTTTAGTCAATTCTAATTGTTTAGCATCTGTAGCATCTATAAAAGCTAGTTTATTGTTTTTTTTAAGATAGGTATACAATTCTGATTTTCCTTTAATCACTCCTTCAATACCCCCGAAGCCTTCTAGATGTGCTTTTCCAAAATTTGTAATATAACCAACATCAGGCTCACAAATAGAAGATAAAAACTCAATCTCTTTTTGATGATTTGCACCCATTTCTACAATCCCAATTTCAGTTTTATTGGTAAATGATAATAGTGTTAAAGGGACGCCAATATGATTGTTAAGATTTCCTTTGGTTGCTTTAGTTTTAAATTGAGTTGCTAAAACGGCATGAATGAGTTCTTTAGTTGTTGTTTTTCCATTACTGCCCGTAATCCCTATGATAGGAATGTTGAGTTGTTTTCGGTGATAATTTGCTAATTTTTGAAGGGTTTGTAAAACATTATTTACCAAAATAGTTTTCCCTTGGATTTGATAATTAATATCATCTATTACGGCATATTTAGCCCCTTTTTCTATGGCTATTGCTGCAAATTTATTTCCATTAAAATGTTCACCCTGTAGCGAAAAGAAAACAGCATCTTTTTTAATAGCTCTAGTATCAGTAGTAACAAGATAATTGCTTGAGTAAATTTGATATAAGGCTTCAATATTCATGCTTAAATATAAAAAAAAATCCTCATTGAGTTAATTTCAATGAGGATTTATAATTTTTTGTGTTAATTTATCTTGAAGGATTTCTAGCGGTTCTTTTTCCACTGTTAAGATTCCCCATAACGTCTGTTGCACATCTAAAACCAATGTAATTTGTAGACATATACTCTGGTAAATATCTTCTTTGGGCTGGATCTAACCAATACTCTCTATCTTGCCAAGAACCTCCCTTATGAACTCTAGTTTTATTGCTAATTAAAGTAGTTCTCTTTTTAACATCGTATTGATTGAGTTTTCCTGTGTTTTCATCCTTTGCATTGATAGGCGAATTGTACATTCTTGATTTGTTAGTAAATTGATCATCCTCTAAATCAAACAAACGATTTGATAATTTATCACCATCATTCTTATCTGTATTATCAGAAACAGAATAGTTTGTTCTCATGAAAACGTCATTCATGGTTACAGGTACATATTTAATTTCACCAGGTAAGTTAGAAACTACAACTTTTCCATTAGGTAATGTATCATAAGAAACCATGGCCTTATCAGATTCTCCAATAATTACAACTTGACCTGTTGAGTCTATTAATTTTTTTCTGAAGTTGTTCCCTCTGTAGAAATTGAAATCATTAGCTTCACTGTCTATGATGGGTCTATATACATCAGCTACCCATTCTGCAACATTTCCAGACATGTCATAAAGTCCATATCCATTAGGTGGGTAAGATCTTACCGAGATAGGAATATCTGATCCATCTTCAGACCATCCAGATAACCCACTGTAGTTTCCTTTACTTTGTTTAAAGTTAGCCAACTGACTCCCTTTGTATCGGTTTGATTTCTCTCTAGTGTACTTACCATCCCAAGCAAATTTCTTTCTACCTCTAATGTTGTTGTATTCTCTATTTTCAGTATTAGCTTTTGCAGCATATTCCCATTCAACTTCAGTAGGCAATCTGAATTTTTGTGATAAAATTCCATCAAGAGAAGTTACTTGTCTTCCAGTAAATGTACCTTTTTCTGGTCTCGGTGCTCCTCTCTTTCTGATTTTATTATCTGGTAAACCTCTCTTATATACCGTAGAATCACCATCAAATAATTTATAAGGATTTTCTAAATATAAATCGGTATCAAAAAAGTTACGTATGGTATCATTCCCTAACACATTAGACAATACTCCTTTGTCTATTAAATTTTTAAGATTTACAGCACTTGTTCTCCACTTGCAGTATTGAACAGCTTGCAACCAACTTACCCCAACTACAGGATAATCAGAATATGCAGGATGTCTAAGGTAGCTTTCAGATAAAAGTTCAGTATTTCCTAAACTACTTCTCCAAACCAGTGTATCGGGTAAAGCAGAAGAATAAATGTTTTTGTATTTTTCTTCTTCTGGAGGAAATACCTCTTTCGTTACTTGAAGGTATAATAAGTATTCTGAGTTCGTTACTTCTGTTTCATCCAAATAAAATGAGCGTACATGCATTTTTTGGGGTGTAGTATTCCAATCGAACATGACATCGTCTTGCACTTGTCCCATAACAAATGTACCACCTTCAATTCCAACCATTCCATCAGGTGTTTTCTGACCTTGAAATGAGGTTCCTTTGATATAGCTTCCAAATTTAGGATCGTTAAAATTCCAACCCGTTAACGAAGATTTACTTTTATTGGTTGAATTACAATTGTATAGTAAAATAGTACTGAGCAAAAGAAGGGTTATTCTAGAATAGTTCTTCATATATAATATCAAATATTAGGATTCTAATTTTTTTTTGGCAATTTACAATAAAATTATTTTCATACAAGATATTTGTATATTTATATGGTTGTAAATTGTCACGATATAAAGATAACGCAACACTTTTTCTTATATTATGATTTAACAATTTTTAACACAAAATATATCCAAATTATTTGCGTTCTTTGAAGAATGATTGCATTGAAAAAACATATTTTAGCACCTATTTTATTTGTTCTTTTGTCTGTTGCAAGCCACGGTCAAGTTACAAACTCAGTATTGGCCGATGGAAACTGGTACAAGTTTGCTGTAGATACTACGGGGGTTTTTAAAATAGACAGAGCTTTTTTACAACAGCTAGGAATTTCAACAAATAACCTAAATCCTAAAAAAATCCATATTTATGGTAATGGAGGTCAATTACTCCCCGAATTAAATGCAGATTTTAGGTATGATGATTTGCAAGAGAATGCTATTTTTATTGCGGGTGAAGAAGATAATTCTTTTGATGCTAATGATTACATTCTGTTTTATGCCAAAGGACCCCATAGCTGGGAAGTAAATCCTGCTCAAGGAACTGTCAATCATATACAAAATATATACTCAGACAAATCTTATTATTTTATGACCATCAATGAAGATGATGGTAAGAGAATACAAAGTTCTTCTCCTGTTGTGGGTTCTGCCAGTACTCAGATTACTACATTTAATGATTATGTTTTTTATGAAAAAGAAATTACTAATCTTTTTGCAGTTGGTAAAAAATGGCTTGGAGAAGATTTTACTGTAGATAATGAGTTATCACTTGAAATACCATTCCCAAATATAGTTATAACTGAGCCTGTAAATATAAAAGTTAGAGCAGTGGCTGTATCTGAATTAACTTCCTCAATGCAAGTTAAGGTAAACTCTCAAGATCTTTTTAATTTAAATTTTAGTGCAGGTGTAAGTTCAGGTTCTGGTAATCGAGCATCTGATAGATCGCAGAGCGCTAATCGCTCAATCTCAACACCTACTATTGATTTTAATTTAAATTACAATAACGGGGGCAATCCATCGGCTAGAGCTTATCTAGATTATATTGAAGTTTCAGGAAAAAAACAGTTGATAGTAGATGATTTCCAGTTTTCTTTTCGAAGCTTTGAGGCCACTAATACAACTGGTGTAGTTGAATATCAGGTTCAAAATTCACAAAATATATCTCAAATCTGGAACGTAACTGATCCAATTAATGCAACCAATATAATTAATGAATCAACTTCAGGAACTTTCACTTTCAAAGCAAATTCTGGAGTATTGCAAGAATATATTGTACTGCATCAAGATGATTATTATACCCCAGAAATCCTTTCCAACGCTAAAATTAAAAATCAAAATGTACATGCAATAAAAGATATCAACTACCTTCTTATTACTACTGATGAATTTGAAGAACAAGCTCAGAGAATTGCAGACTATCACATAGAAAACTCTGGATTAACAGCAAAAGTTGTCAATTTAGATGAGATTTATAATGAATTTTCCTCCGGTAGTAGAGATATTACAGGAATTAGAGATTTTATCAAACATGTGTATGAATTAAATTCAACACCTGATGATCAATTGAAATATGTTTGTTTTTTCGGAGATGCATCCTATGATTATAAAGATAGAATTATTGGAAATAATAATATTGTTCCAGTGTATTTGGCAACTAAAAGTTATGATTTAGCGTATTCTTATGTCACGGATGATTTTTTTGGGATGCTTGAAGAATCTGAGGGAACAATGTCTGGAGCACATACTATGGAAATTGCAACGGGAAGAATTCCGGTTTCAACTCAGCAACAAGCCAAAGATGTAGTTGATAAAATTTTAAGAGATTATAATGTTGATTCCTTTGGAGATTGGAGAAATACAATCACCTTAGTAGCCGATGATATTGATGCTCCATCTGATGAAACAATTCAACCAGGAGTGGAGATTATTGCTGATGATATTAAAGCCAATAAACCAATTTTTAATATCAATAAAATTTATGCAGATGCCTATGTACAACAAAATTCTTCAGGAGGAGAACGCTATCCAGATGTTAAGGAGGCAATTACTAGAGCCATAGAATCAGGCACACTAGTTTTTGATTATTTTGGTCATGGTGGTGAAGATGGCTTTGCAGCAGAACGATTTTTAGATATTCCTCAAGTTAAGGGGTTTAAAAATGAAAACACACTTCCACTTTTTATAACCATTACTTGTGAATTTTCAAGATTTGATAACCCAATAAGAATCTCGGCTGGGGAAAATGTTTTTTGGAATACAACAGGGGGAGCGGCTTCCATGATCTCAACTACTAGACTAGTTTTTATAAGTGTTGGTCAAGCATTTAATAAAAGATTAATCTCTACTTTATTAGAATTTAATGATGAAGATTTAACCATAGCAGAATCTTTGGTGAAAACAAAAAATAATTACACCCAAATTCAAAAGTTTTTCATTTATTATTTTGGTGATCCTGTAAAAAAATTAGCAATTCCAAAACCAAATATTAAAATCACTAAAATGAATGGTGTAGATATTACTCAATCAATAGATACGCTTAAGGCCTTGTCTAAAGTTAGTTTTGAGGGAGTTGTTACTGATAATCTCAATGCTGTATTAACTGATTTTAATGGAAGTTTATCTACAACCGTATTTGATAAGCCAATTGATAAATCAACATTAGATAATGATAATTCTGGGAATGTAGAAGTTTTTGATTCTCAAGAAAGTAAACTATTCAGAGGCTTAGCAACCGTAGAAAATGGAAATTTCAACTTTGAGTTTATTGTACCCAGAGATGTCAAAATTGCTTATGGAGAAGGGAAGTTAAGTTTTTATGCTACCAATGAAGTACTCGATAAAGCAGGGTACAATACTGATGTAATTGTAGGGGGTATTAATGAAAATGCTCCTGAAGATACTCTTGGTCCTGAAATTCAATTATTTATGAATGATGAGTCTTTTTTAGATGGCGGGAATACAAATGCATCGCCAAATTTAATTGCAAAATTATTTGATTTAAGTGGAATTAACACCTCTATTACTGCAGTAGATCATGATATTGTAGGAATTTTAGATGGGGATGAATCCAATCCGATCATTATGAATGATTTTTATCAAACGGAATTAGATGATTTTACTCGAGGTAAGGTAGTCTATCGACTTCGAGATTTGGCTGTAGGGCCGCATACCCTCAAACTCAAGGCATGGGATACCTACAATAATTCTTCAGAAGCCATGTTAAATTTTGTGGTTGTTAGTGATAATAGCATAACCTTAGATAATGTTTTAAATTACCCAAATCCATTTGTAAATTATACCGAGTTTTGGTTCAATCATAACAAACCCAATGAACCTCTTGAAGTTCAGGTTCAGATTTTTACAGTTTCAGGAAAATTAGTGAAAACGATTAACCAGTTGGTTCAGACCACTGGTAATTTATCGCGAAACATCTCTTGGAATGGGTTGGATGATTTTGGAAATAAAATAGGAAAAGGAGTGTATATTTATAAATTAAAAGTAACATCAACAACAAGTAATATATCGTCAGAAAAGTATGAAAAACTAGTCATATTATAATTTATTACGATATTTACGTTTTAATAAGAAAAGTAAATCAAAGACATGAGGAAAATAGGGATAGTATTAATGATTTGTATTTTAAGTAATATTGGAGTTTCAGCACAAAGTGGCGGTATCACAACAGCAACTCCTTTTTTATTAATTATACCTGACGCAAGAGCAGGGGCAATGGGTGATGTTGGAGTTTCTACTTCTGCTGACGCGAGTTCTCTTTTTCACAATCCCTCTAAAATTGCATTTAGTGGGCAAGAAGTGATGATAGGAATCAATTATTCTCCATGGTTAAGAAATTTAACTGATGATATTTTTATAGGTAGTGCCTCATACATTAAAAGAATTAATGAGAACGCTGCATGGGGAACTGAATTTAGATATTTTTCTTTAGGTCAAGTAGATTTAACTGATAATGTTGGAAATCCAACAGGTACTATTAACCCTAATGAATTTGCACTTTCAGGAACCTACGCATTAAAATTAAGTGAAACGTTTTCTATGGGGGTTAGTGGTCGATACTTTAGATCTAATCTAGCCTTTACAGGAACAAACTCAACACTACAACCCATCAATTCATTTGCTGTGGATGTATCTGGGTATTACCAATCTTATGAGAAGAATTACGGAAATTTTGATGGACGCTATAGAATTGGTTTTAATATCGCTAATGTTGGTCCAAAAGTATCTTATGTTCCTGGAGAAGAAGATTTTATACCAACAAATTTGAAATTTGGTGGAGGATTTGACTTCATATTAGATGCTTATAACATTGTAAGCATTAACACAGAATTTACAAAATTGTTAGTTCCGTCTCCACAAGAAGATGGTTCTGATCAAGAAAAAGGATTTATATCAGGTATTTTTAGCTCATTTGGTGATGCAGAAGGAGGGTTTAGTGAAGAGTTAGAAGAAGTTACTTATGCTTTAGGTGCGGAGTATCTATATAATGATGCCTTTGCCCTACGTTTAGGGTATTTTCATGAAAGCGAAAACAAAGGGAACAGGAAATTTTTTACTATGGGAGCAGGGTTTAAAACCAACGCTTTGAATGTAGATTTATCGTATTTAATTAATTCTTCTGATGTAAATAATCCATTAGAAAATTCGCTTCGTTTTTCTTTGTCCTTTGATTTAGGAGAACTCTATTATGATTATTAAGATTAAGCAATTCTTAATATAGCATTTCATTTATGAAGGAAATTAATACAGGAACTTCGGCTTTTATATTTCAAGATATTGATGAGTTGTCTACTGTTGATAAAAATTTAATGGAAGCCGCTATACAAGCTGCAAAAAACGCCTATGCTCCGTACTCGGGATTTAGTGTGGGTGCAGCACTTCTTATGGAGGATAATTCTATCATTACAGGAAATAATCAAGAAAATGCGGCCTATCCATCGGGTATGTGTGCTGAACGTGTGGCCATTTGGAAAGCAGGTTCTTCATATCCAAATAAAAAAGTGAAAAAAATAGCCATTAGTGCATTTTCTTCTAATAAAAAATTAAACAAACCAGTGGGGCCCTGTGGAGCTTGTAGACAAACCTTATTGGAGTATGAGATTAATCAAAAAGAAGCTATGGAAATCTTTTTTATGGGCGAAATAGGTAACGTTGTGAAAACAAACTCTATTGCATCCTTATTGCCTTTTTCATTTGATAGTTCATATCTGTAATTTTATAATAAAATAGAGTAGTGATGTTTGAACATCGTAAAAACTCCACCAATTAAAAGTTATATGCAATTAATAATTAGTTTCTTTGTATCCGAAACAATATATACTTTATGATATCTTCTACTATTACAGGAACTGGTTCTTACATTCCGGAAATTATTAAAGAGAATAAACAGTTTCTAGAAAATTGTTTTTTAAATTCAGATGGTACAGAAATACCAAGTGAAAACGAATTAATTATTGATAAATTTAAAGCCATTACAGGAATTGTAGAAAGAAGATATGCCCCATCTAAATACAATGCATCTGATCTTGGTTTTTTTGCAGCACAAAAAGCGATTGAAGATGCAGCCATTAATCCTGAGGAATTAGATTATATCATTTTGGCTCATAATTTTGGAGACGTTAAAGCTACAGCCATACAAAGTGACTTGTTACCAAGTTTAGCAACTAGAGTGAAATATAGATTGGGAATTAAAAATCCAAATTGTGTTGCCTATGATATTTTATTTGGTTGTCCTGGATGGGTGGAAGGTGTTATTCAGGCTCAAGCATTTATAAAAGCGGGGATTGCAAAAAAAATATTAGTTATTGGAGCAGAAACCTTATCTAGAGTAGTAGACAAATACGATAGAGACTCCATGATTTACAGTGATGGAGCTGGTGCTTGTATCGTTGAAAAAAATGACGAACAAGACGCTGGAATTTTAAGTCATGCATCCCAAACCTTTACTGTTGATGAGGCCTACCATTTGTTTTTTGGAAAATCTTTTCAAAATCAGGAAGATCCAGATGTTCGATACATAAAAATGCATGGACGAAAGATTTATGAATTCGCGCTTAATCATGTTCCTGCCGCTATGAAAACTGCTTTAGATAAAACAGGAATTCCTATTGGTGAGGTTAAAAAAATATTTATTCATCAAGCTAACGAAAAGATGGATGAAGCCATCATTAAGCGTTTTTATAGATTGTACAAAACACCTGTGCCAGAAGGTGTTATGCCAATGAGTATTCATAAATTAGGAAATAGTTCAGTAGCTACTGTACCAACATTATTAGATTTAGTAATTAAAGGGAATTTAGAAAATCAATCCATTGAAAAAGGAGATCTCATCATTTTGGCATCTGTTGGAGCTGGGATGAACATAAATGCGATAGTGTATCGATATTAATTTTTGAAATTTTATAAACACAAAGCTTTTATTTATAAATTGAAGTACTATTTTTGCACATGCAACAACACCAGGTACTTATTTTAGATTTTGGATCGCAATACACTCAATTAATTGCGAGAAGAGTAAGAGAGTTGAATATCTATTGTGAAATTCATCCTTACAATAAACAACCCCCAAACGCAAGTGATTTTTCAGCAGTCATATTATCAGGTAGCCCATCATCTGTAAGAACTGATGATGCTCCACACCCTGACTTGTCTGAAATTAGAGGAAAAAAACCAATGCTAGCGGTTTGTTACGGAGCACAGTATTTAGCCCATTTTTCTGGAGGTCAAGTAGCCCCCTCAGATACTAGAGAATATGGAAGAGCGAATTTATCTTTTATTAAAGAGAATGAAATCTTTTTTTCTAACATCTCTGAAGGAAGTCAAGTTTGGATGAGCCATTCAGATACGATTAAAGAATTACCAACAAATGCAATTCTTTTGGCAAGTACTTCAGATGTAGCGAATGCAGCTTTTAGAATTGATGGTGAAGATACTTTCGCAATTCAGTTTCACCCTGAGGTGTATCATTCAACTGATGGTAAACAATTACTAGAAAATTTTTTAGTAAAAATTGCTGGTGTAGCTCAGACTTGGACTCCAAATTCATTTGTAGAGACAACAGTAGCTAACATTAAGCAAACAGTAGGAGATGACAAGGTAGTTTTAGGGTTATCTGGAGGCGTAGATTCCTCTGTCGCTGCAGTTTTATTACACAAAGCAATTGGTGAAAACCTGTATTGTATTTTTGTAAACAATGGATTGTTACGTAAGAATGAGTTTGAAAGTGTACTCAATCAATACGAAGGTATGGGATTAAACGTAAAAGGTGTAGATGCATCGGCACGTTTTTTGAAAGCTTTAAAGGGGCTATCTGATCCAGAGAAAAAAAGGAAAGCCATAGGAAACGCATTTATTGAGGTTTTTGATGATGAAGCTCACAAAATAGAAAATGTAAAATGGTTAGCGCAAGGAACCATTTATCCAGATGTTATAGAATCAGTATCTGTAAATGGAGGTCCATCAGCAACAATTAAAAGTCATCATAATGTGGGAGGCTTACCCGATTTTATGAAGTTGAAAATTGTGGAACCTTTACGTATGATTTTTAAAGATGAGGTAAGAAGAGTAGGTGCTTCTATGGGAATTGATCCTGAACTGTTGGGTAGACACCCTTTTCCTGGTCCAGGATTAGCGATTAGAATTTTAGGAGACATTACTCCAGAAAAAGTAGCTATTCTTCAAGAGGTAGACGCTATTTTTATTAATGGATTAAAAGAAAGTGGTTTATACGATAAAGTATGGCAAGCTGGCGCCATATTATTACCTGTAAATTCTGTTGGAGTTATGGGAGATGAAAGAACTTATGAAAAAGTAGTTGCTTTAAGAGCTGTAGAAAGTACTGATGGGATGACGGCTGATTGGGTTAATTTACCTTATGAGTTTTTGCAAAAAACATCAAATCAGATTATAAATAAAGTAAAAGGTGTAAACAGAGTAGTTTATGACATCAGTTCTAAACCACCAGCAACAATTGAATGGGAGTAAGTTTATGAGAAAATTTAAAATCTTAATTATCTTATTATTTGTAGTGATTGCATCTTCTTGTGGTCAACAAAAAAAATACATTTCTTATACTGTTAAAAAAGGTGAAACCCTAAAAGGTATTGCAAAACGTTTAGGAATTAAAACTAAAGATTTATTGAGTTTAAACCCAGATATAGGAAGAAAACCAGTTCCTGAAACCTTAATTATTATACCCAATAATGAGTATCAGCAAATTGAGGAGGCCTCAAACTCTATTGAAAATAATAATTCAATACTTGTTTCAGATGAGGTTCCTGTAGTGGAAGAATTGAAGAATGATTTTATTCTTCATAAAGTTGAAAAAGGAGATACTTTTTATAATTTAACGCGTGCTTACAATGTTTCTAAGGCGCAATTAAATCAATTGAATCCTTCAATAGATTCGCTTGGCCTTCAATTGGATATGTTGTTAAAAATAAAACCCATTGAAGATGAAGATTTACTTGTGTTATATAAAGACACTATTCAAGAAGATGCTGTTGTTAACTTAGCGATGCTACTTCCTTTTAGGGCTATTGAATATGATACCATAGACGCTAAAGATATTTTTAAAACAAACAGGTTAGTTAATATTACAACTGATATTTATCTAGGTGCCTCATTAGCCTTAGACTCTCTAAAAAGTCTAGGTGTAGCTATAGAACTATCTGTTTATGATACTGGAAGAAAAGACACTAAATTAGATTCAATACTTGCGGTTACAGATTTTGACACTATAGATGCAATTATAGGACCCTTATATTCTGAAGAGGTTCCCAAGGTTGCCAACCGAACCGGAGTCCCTGTTGTGTTTCCTGTGTATTCAAAAAACCAAAATCGCTTTTCATCTTCAAAAATAATTAAAACTTTTGCAGATAGAGAGCTACATCAAAAAGCTCTTGTAGATCATGTTTTAGCAAATTATACAAATGAAAATATTTTAATTATTGGTGACAGTTCAGCTACCTCTATTAGAAATAGTGATCTAATTAAATCTAGATTAGTACAGCACGACTCTATTAATGAAGCTTTAATCATATATCCAAACGAAGGGTATATTAGAAAAGATTATGTGATTAATGCCCTAAAACCTGATGTTGGAAATTGGGTGATTTTAGCTACTGATAAACGCGTTATTTCGTCTGATGTAATTAATAGTTTAATTAGTCTTCCCGTTGAAGAACCTGAGGAAGAGGAAGATGAAGAGGAAGATGAAGAGGAAGATGAAGAAAGCGATGAGCCTGAAATGCAAATTTTACCAGAAGATACTGTGATAAAAGTTTTTGGAATTTCTAAATCTTCTCAGTTTGACAAAATAGACAATAATAAATTAGCCAAATTAGGCTTTACATTTACTAGTGATACTTTTATTGATGAAAATTCTCCTGAAATTCAATTATTTCACAGCCAGTATTTAGAGAAAAATTATGCTTATCCCTCTTATTACGCCACAAGGGGGTTTGATATTCTATTTGACATAGGAATGCGATTGGCCTCTGGGAAAAAACTAAAGGAGACTTTTAAACAGGGGGTATCCTATCGGTTAGAGAGTAAGTTTGAGTACAGTAAAAGTTTATTCAATACTTCTTCTAATCATGGTATTTATATTTTAAAGTATAACCCAGATTTAACCCTAACTAGAATTAAGTAAATAAACTTACTAGAAAAAAAAACTCCTGATTAATCAGGAGTTTTTTTGTGAGAATTATATTTTTTTCATTTGTTGTTTCATCATTTGCATTTGCTCTTTTAACATGCCATGTTTATCAAGTTTCTTTGCCTCGGCCATTAGAGTAGTTGCCTCACGTTTTCTTCTTTTAGTCATTGCAATGCCTGCTAATTGTAATTTTGCCATGGCCAAATCATGATCCATCGATAAACCTAAACGAATAGCTTTTCTAAGAAATTTTTCAGCTTGAGTCATGTTGGTTTGCGAAAGCATAATACCATGTAAATAATTGTAGTACCCTTCTTGTTTTTGAGTAAGTGCTGCACTTGGATTTTTTATATAGGTTAACCATTTTTGTGCTGCTGGAAAATTTTGCTTTCTTAATTGTAAAAATGATAATAGGATAAATTCATTTTTGAAATACAATAAGATGAACATTCCTGTAAGGAGTAAAATAGCGATTCCATTACCAATATGTCCTTGCCAAAATTCAAAAACTGACCAAACTATGGTTAAAAAGGCTAATGCTAATTTTATATTTTTATGAAACATATCTTCTTTATTTGTGGGTACTAAAGTACACTTTTCTTTTATTTTTTATAAAATTTTCGATGTTTAAACCAAGCTAATGTTCCTAGAATTAAAACAAAACCTACAGAATAAAATACAGAATTAGGTGTAATTACTTGATCACCACTAGCATAGGAATGCAGTCCTGATAAATAAAAATTCACTCCAAAGTAGGTCATCATGATCGAACCATAAGAAATGATTGACCATAGATTGAATGTATATCTACTTCTTAATCCGGGGATTAGTCTCATATGTAACACAAATGCATAAACCATGATAGATACTAATGCCCAAGTTTCTTTTGGGTCCCATCCCCAATAGCGTCCCCAACTTTCATTGGCCCACATGCCTCCTAGAAAATTACCAATGGTTAGCATAATTAAACCGATAGTTATAGCCATTTCGTTTATGGTAGTAATCTCTTTAATATTCAAATCCATTTTTTTCTTATTCTTTTTTGTAGTGAAAATGGTTAAGAATAAGGCTACAATTCCTAAGATCATACCCAAAGAAAAGGGGCCATAGCTTGCAACAATAATGGAAACATGAACTAACAACCACCAAGAGTTTAATACGGGTTGAAGATTTGCAATTTCTGGATCTAACCAGTTTTGGTGGGCAAAACCTAAAATAACAGCGGTTAAGAACGTAGTTGCTGCTATGGTTAATGATGATTTTCTCCCAAAAGCTAACCCAAATAACATGGTGGCCCAAGCCACATAAATAATAGATTCATAGGCATTACTCCATGGAGCATTACCACTAATATACCAACGGCTCATTAGCCCCATTATGTGTAAGCCAAAAAGGATAATTGTTATACCAATCAAGAATTTAACAACCTTTGTTATCCATTTTTTGTCATTAAATATTTGTAGGATTACAAAAAAGATTAGAAAAATACTTGTAAACCCATAATATTTCGCCAATTTTTTAAAAATCTGCAATTTATTATAGGTGATTTCTAAATCTATTTTTTTCTTATTAGGATATACATCCTCACCATATTTTTGTTGAAACTTCTTTATTCCAGCAATAAGTTTATTGGCCTCTGTGTAATTATTAGTTCTTTTAGCATCTTGTAATAATCGAATGTAAATTGGTAAAGATTGTCTAACAAATAAAGAATCTTTTCCGGTGTAGTTTGCTCTAGATCCCTCAGGGTAGGAAACCCATTTATTATTTTCGTCATTTAATTTAGGATAGATTCGTAACACACTGAGACTTAATGCTTGAGAAAATAAATAAATTCTTCTGTCAATTTTAATGACATCTTTTTCAAATTTATTTTGAACATTTTTTTTCTGTGCCTCTACAACATATTCACTAATTTTTGATTCAGTACCCTCATAAAAATCGGCAAGCGCTGCATGAGTGACGTCTTTATCAACCCCTATGATTTCTCTAATTTCTGTATTTCCTTTTTCTAGATAAATAAAAGGAACATTAAACCAAAGTTTTGAGTTCTCTATAATAGATAGAAAGACTTGGCTGGGGTCTATTCCATTAAAATCATCATTATGAAACACTTTACGAACGAGTTCAGAGGCAAAAGTGTGTGCAGGCTTCATTCGTCCTCCAAAGTCTTGAATAATTAGCGTATTAAATTCTTCAGCGTGTTTTAATTCCACTAAGTTTCCTAAAAGAACAGAATCAATTTGTTGATCT
>Ga0209193_1000887_pt1 | contig 17135 bp, 42 predicted proteins | sample COGITO_mtgs_1003_FD_185515 | JGI IMG/M metagenome (GOLD analysis project Ga0209193, IMG submission 185515) | Pelagic marine microbial communities from North Sea - COGITO_mtgs_100330 (SPAdes) (version 2) | ecosystem: Environmental > Aquatic > Marine > Epipelagic ... | reverse complement strand
TGAAGAGAATACAGATAGAAATTGTCATACTGAAAATGCTGTCTTGATTGCTACTAATTTTGGTAGAGAATTACAAAAAAGACAAGCACAAGAAATATTAAAAGAGCATGAAAGTAAAGGACATATGCCCTACTTTGTATCATTGGCAAGACATTACCTTATCAATGATATTTTACATAACATGGTTGATAAAAGATTAGCCAAACAAATTAATATTAGATTGTAAGGGAGGTTAAATGAGTTGGGAAATTATTGATAGTCGAGATTTGTTAGAAGAATTAAAAACTTTAGACAAAGAATATGACGAAGATAGAATAAAAGAAATAAATAATCTCATTGAAGAAGTTGGAGAAGAAGATTTTAAGTTTGGTGTAACATTTATTCACGAAAATTATTGGAGAGAGTATTGTGAAGACTTTGCTTATGATTGTGGTTATTTAGATCGTCAAAATGATAGTAACCCTTTACACTTCCACATAAATTGGAGAGATTGGGCTGACTCAATGGCTATGGATTATGGCATGATAGACTTTGATAATTCAGAATATTATTGGAGGGCATAATGAGTAGTTATTCTTACAGAGATATTCTTGAAAATGGGATTGAAGTTTGCGCCAGTTGTGGAAGTGCAAACATAGAAAATCATCAAATTAAACATACAAAAAGTAAACTACCTCAACATTGTTATGATTGTGATTATGCAGAAGGTACGTCAATTTGTATGCCTGATGATAAGTATTTTTATAATCAAGCAAAAGAAACTTTAATAAAAATTAAGAGAGGTAAATAATGACTACTAAAAATAAATTAACTGAAGCATTAGATGAAGTTGTATCGCATCATATAGATATAATAACTGACTCAGATTGGTTTAAAGATCTTGTCAAAGAAAAAGTTAAAGAAATAATCGAAAATAAGGAGTCTAAACAATGAGTAAAATTAATGATAATTTTAAAAAAGCTATAAATTATAATAAAATTGATAACATGGATTTAAAAACTTTAAATTTTATTAATGATTTATTAGACGGAAAATTAACAGAAAAACAAAAAGAACAAGGATTTAAAAAAATCAAGAAAGCGAATAAGTAATGATTGAAGTACACCCTTACCACGAATTACTTAAAGATATTAAATATATTTCTATGGAGATAGAAAACAATCAACGAGTAGCAAGTCCAGTTTTAGAACGAGTTTTTGAAACTTTAGTTGAGTCTATAAAAAGACTTGAAGAGAAATGCAGATCGCAGCAATCTCAAATTAACCATTTAAAAAAGGAGGTAAATAATGAGTAATAATTACGATATAGATATTCAAATGGATTATTTTTTGAGTGGAGATGATTATTATTCATCACTTGAAGGATTAAAAAAATTTAAAGAAATTGTTCAAATGCACATAGAACGTTGGGAATACCATGTATCTAGTGAAGAAACTTTTAATGAATCATGGGAAGAAATGTATGGAGAGGTAAATAATGAGTAAAAAAGAAATATTTAAATTAAATGAAATTGTAGGTTCTTTAATGATTAGCCAATTTAAAGGTAATCAAGAAGAATATAGAAAAGTAATTAACACAATATTTAAAGAATTTTTTAAATTAAGTTTAAAAGATTTCAAAAAATATTATTAATGTAAGGAGTATTTAAAATGAGTGTATTATGTTTAGTTTCTACAAGTGGAGATATGTCCAGTAGAGGTATGGGAACAGAAAACACAATTTATTTGGTTCCATATAAATATAAAAAACAAGTAGATAATTTTTTTAAAGCTCAATGTGATTGGGATTTAATAATTTATGATGAACGATTTGGTAAAAAAGGATTTGATAGTCAAAAACATCTTAGAAAACTAAATGATACATTTAATATTTTAGAAGATTTAAAAGTTTTTACATCAAAATATGATTTTCGAACAAGTTGGACAATGCGTTTTTTTGATAAAGATGAGTTAAAACAATTTGAACCTTATATTGTTTACGATAATTTTAATTTATTAAAGAAAAAAGATATGAAGTTAAAAAAATTAACTAAAAAAACTGTTTGTAATTGGTTTGGAGATCGTGGTTATGATCTTAATAGTGCAAAATTTACTTATAAAGCTATCCATGACCCAAATTATAATAATGATTGGATTTTTATAAATGTAATGAAAGCCAATAATTATTATACAGATGAAAGTTTTGATAAAAAAGAAGTTGAACTATTTTATTTGAATACTGATATTGCAGAACCTTATGATGCTTGGAATAAAAAAAGTTTTAAATGGGATAAAAAAAACTTAGTTAATTTAATTCCAAAAGAAGATAACGATAATTGGTACGAAAAATTTATTCAAAAAAATAATTAATGTATTGTTTCAATCATACTAGGTAGCGAATTATCTTGTTCGTTGCCTAAGTACATATCAGCAAATAACTCAATATCTTCTCTGTTTTTAAAACCAGAAATAGTCATAACTAAAGATAAACCCCCAGAATATTTTATCTCTTTAGCCTGGAGAACTAATTCATCTGTTAGTTTGTAATCTCTTTGCAATAGATTTTCTTGTTTCAAGATTTTCTTTTTTAAGTTTGTCATATAAATTTATAATTTCATTTGGATTTGTCTTTGCTAAATAACAAATTTGATAAAAGTCTTTGCTTCCAATATAATCTTGAGAATTCTTAATAAAATTTTTTTTAACTTTGTCTGATTGATCTAATATTCCTAACGCATCGCACAAAGCTCTGTGTAGTATGGCTCTAAATAAATAAACTAATCTGTTAGTGGGTGTTTGTTCTACTAATTCTTTTAAATCGTACATATCCGATATTTGTGTCAAAACACTTCTATCGGTTGATAGGATAATATATTTTTGAAAACCTATCGCAATAGGAACAAAATAAGAACAGTTAGAGGGTTAAAAAATGACCTAAAGATGCCATAGAAATAGGACGAAAGCTTCCGACTATTAGGACGTTAAGGTCTTGTTTTAGGGTTCCAAAATTTATCTAAACTTTCTAAACCCTCTTGTAATTTACTTAAATTATGGACCTTTTCATCATCTAATACGACTTTTCTTACCTCTTTTGCGTTATTTCGACAAGATTGAAGGGCTTTCAAATATAAATCTTTAAAATGTAAATATAACATTTTGTCGTCATGGTGGCCCATAGAATTCACAATGTCATTAATGGTGCTTGTAATTTTAGGATTACCTTGTCCAATAGAATGAAAAACAGCCAATTTTTGCCCTGCGCTGTATAAAATTAAGTTTTTGTCTTTATTCCAAGGGCATAATTGCTCTTTTTGATACAATCTATCAAGTTCAGATTTATATAATTTTTGTAAAACTCTTGGACCTTTACCAATAGGCTCTAATTTCATTAAACAATTATCAGCAAGTCTTTCTAGTAATCCTTGATCTAATTCTCTTAATTTGGCTGCGCCATAGTCAACTTGCGTGTGTTTTTTCAACCTAATTCCTTTGCAAATTCTGGTGTAATTAATTTCATTTTTAAAGCTTTTTGTATTTCATCTGGTTTAGCTAAATATTTCATCATGCCCTTTTCCCACATTTGAACCTTAGTTTTAATAACAATTTCGTTGTCTGACGCAGCTTGTTGAACGGAAACTACTTGATCGAAGATTCTTTTACGAAGAAATCTCTCACAGGCAACGAAAAACTCCCCTTTTTCAGCTTTATACTTTTGCCATTTATCTTTAATTTCTTTTTTATCCTCAACTGTTAGTTTGTTAAACTCTTTGAAGGTATCACTTTTTATTGACCTACCATCATTCTCCCAGAATTTATCAAATTCAGAAGTATATTTTATTTTATTATTAAGTTTAGGTATAGGTATAGGTATAAGTGCTTTGTCTTTGCTTTCATTTAGCTTTCCATTAGCTTTAGGTCTTCCTCCAAGTTTACCATTTTCAGATTTAACAACGTGAAGATAATTAACTCTGGCCCACTCCTCGACTTGCGCCTTTTGTTCAAAACATTTTGACACTTCGTTAAATGAAAAAAACTTAACTAAAATTTTATCAACTTTTTCTTTAGTTTCACTATTAAAGGCTTTACAAATTTCATAAACTTCTTCCATGTTGCTTGTGAGCTGCGCTTTGTTTTCCCAAGAGAAACAAAGTAATCGCCAATAAATACCTAAGTCTTCATTTTTTAAATGCACAGTATTAGCGATAAAATCATTAACCCTAACAGGCATAGAAAAAATTTTATCTGTCATAGTTCTATTAAAGGTGTGTAAGCTCTAGCTTTATAATCAACTATATCCAAATACCCTTTAAACTTTAAAACTCTTAACATACTCCAAACAGAGCCTTTAGATTTGTACCCAGTAGCAGTTTTTATTTCTTCAATAGTTGGAGATATTTTATTTTTTTTGTAAGCATTATTAATTATCTCATAAACTTTTAATTGTGGTGGAGTTAAAGGCATAGGTTTCATATTTTTACTAGGGGGGTAAACAATTATAAGTAAAACCCCCCCTTTTCCGAAGAAGCACCAAATAAAGTTTGACCGACTAAATTTGGAAGAGCCTAATTGCTCTAATATAAAAATATATAAATTGACAAAAAAAGTAAAGTATTTTTTTTTAGTTGATAATAAAAGTTTATTCTATGTGCATACTTTCATTCTCATGTATGTCTGGTAATGCTTTAAGATTAACTGTTCCAGTACATATTGCTGCCCACTTAACTTTAATGTGCATGGTAATAGTGGAATGAAGTACAGTAAAATAAAATTTATTTTTAGCATCTGGCTCTGAAATCCAACCAATCAATAAATCTCCGCTATCTCTTTCTACCATCGCAACACTTTTATAACACAATGGATCAATTTTATTATTTTTTTGCCAATAAGAATTAAATATATAAATTATACCTTCATTAAAATCTAAAGAGTAATTTGTATCTACATCTTTATTAGCTCTAAAATTTATTCCATATGAACCAGGCATAATAGCACTAGGAATTTTGAGAATAGGTCTATCAAATTTAAACATTTCAACTTTTGTACCAGACCAAAACTGTCCTGCTATTTCTAAATCTAAACTTGGAAATAATAATTCTTTTTTTTCTAACTGTAACTCTTTGATACTAGATAACTTCTCAGCCATCTGTGGTGTCAATGAAACTTTTTTATTAATAACTCTACTAAAATGTATTTCATTAATGCCAATTAGTTTTGCAACTTCATTTTGTTGCATACCTGCAGCCTTGATAGCATCTCTTATTTTATTATTCATTATTGCTGAAACCATATAACAAACACCTATACAGTCAATTTATAAAAATTGCTAACTTTTTATTAATATTGATAAAAAATATTTTTTTTTTATTGAAATTGATAAAAAAAGCTAATAATAGACATTTATGAACAAAATTTGCTTTAAATACTGGAATAAAAAACGTCAAATTAAGTTCATGTTGTCTTCAACAAGGACTTTAAAAGCATATTGGGGGCTAAATGCCCCCTTTATATTCATTTTTTCTCCTGAAAATAAAAGGCTGAAGTCTCATGTTTAAGACATTAATTATTTTTGGAGGTGGGTTTTTAGTTGCATTAATTTTTTCCTACCTCCGAAAATTACAAAAGAAACATGAAAGAATAATAAATTGGAAAATAGAAGATGATAAAAATTTATATAACGAAGGTGCTGCGAAATACATTCGATTGGCTTTACTCGATAATGACAAAGCAAATACAGAAACAGAAATTATTACATCTTTCAGATCAAGAGAGAAGGTTTGATGATTGGTACATTGATGAACGTATGAAAGAATACATTAATGAAACTGAAATGTTACGTTGGGAGGGGGAACAAGTTCCACTCCATGAATTAAAAAAAAGGAACGACAATGACAGTAGTTAGTTTGATGGATAAGTTAGATACAGGACTTCACTTAGGAATGGTTAAACAAATTGTTAAAGCCATTACTGAACTTAAAGAAGAAAATAAAAATCTAAAACAAAGAATTAAAAAGTTAGAAGACATGGACAACGAAACTCTTCGTAATGACCTTAATAAAGTAGTGAAAGAAATTAAGGAAGATAATGCCAACTATTAGATATGAATTAGAAGATGGAACTGCTGTTACTGGTACTACTACTATTATTGGAGAGTTTAAATCTCCAGGTCCTCTTTTAAATTGGTGTTATAAAATAGGTTTTGAGTCTGGTAAAAATAAACAACTTCAAGATTTAGAAATGGAACATGGTCCTATTCAACATTGGACAGATTTACGAGATACAGCAGGAGGTCAAGGAACCTTAATTCACGACTATGCTGAAAAATATGTTTTAGGCGAAAGTTATGAATTACCAAGTGATGAAATAGTGTTGGCTGCTCATTTAAAATTTAAAGAATGGTGGGATAATTTTTCAAAGGATAACGATGAATAATTTTGAAGTAGTTTGGACAGAACGAAATATGGTTTCAGAAAAATTAAAATATGGTGGGTGTCCTGATCTGCTAGTTAAAAAATATAACAAAGAAACAGATAAACATGAGATGATAATGATCGATTTTAAAACTGGAAAAGGGATATATCCAGAGACAATCCTACAAATGGGTGCTTATGATAATCTCATATTTGAAACTCAAGGATTTCATTGTGATAAAGCAATGATAGTTCGCATACCAAAAGACAATCAAAAAATAGAAGTTAAAACTTTTTCATCTTCGCAGTTGAAGTTGGGATTTAAACAATTTGATTTGTTGCGTAAGGCACATCTCAATAATTTCAAATTAAAAAAAATATTTGAAAAAAGGAAAAGGAGTAAATAATGAATGAATACGCACCCTTAACAGGTACAGTTAAAGAAAAATATCAAACAGGAAAAGGTAAACATGGTCTTATTATAGATTGTGATAACCCTGCTTTTAAATATCCAATTAAAGGATATGACGGAACTTATGAAGGTACTTTAGGTCTAAATGTTTTTCAAGTTGGAGATAAAGTAGAATTCAAATTTGAAAAAACTGATTACGGAACAACATTAACACAATGCACGATACAAGGTGGACATGGTTCACAACAAGATACAAGTTTCGATCATGGTGCTAACGTAGAAAATAGAGCTGATGAAGAAAGAGTTGTAAGTTCACAACCTATAGTAAGTTCTACTAACAATGATATGGAAACTTACTTACAAGCTGTCGATACAGCTTATGACAAATCTCAAAAATTTAATAATTTAAGAAATTTAGATGGAGAGAATTTACGAGCAGTTTGTATCGGTGCTGCAATTCAACACATGCGAAGTAATGGACGATGAAGAATTGTCCATGCACCTTTACAGTATTTGTAAAGAAATGAATTATGTTTGGCCTAGTATGAAAAAGGATATTGATGAAACAGTCAAGAAAGATAGAGAAGTATCGCAACTTCATTCGAAGTCAAGAATGTTCGATGTGTCAATACCCTCCTCGTTCTCAAGCACATCACATAACCTTACAAGAGAAATACAAGGACAAGAGGGGCATGGGTCAGAAAGTAAAAGATCAATCAAATTTAATTCCTTTGTGTCAAAATTGCCATCTGTTCGAACTACATCGAGTTGGCGAGAAGAAGTATTGGGAAACGAAAAAGCAAAACCCACACGAAATAGCGAAATATTATTGGAACGAATATGAAAATTTACACACAAAGAATTAGTCAAACTCTTGCAGAGCAAATAGCACAAACATATTATGGTAATGTCGTAACTAGCAAAGTGAAGGAAGATATTATTATATGCAGAACTTATAGCGCTGAAACTTTAGAAAAAGCATCAGAAGAAGTATTTAGCAAAACAAGTTATGAAAAAATTGTTCGTCTTTTATATGACTCTGATACTGAATTTGGTCCTGTTACTGAATGGTTTGATAAAGATAAAGCAGAGATAGAAGCATCTGAATTTGACATACCAGAGGTTAAAAGTGAAAACAACAGTAGTTAAAAAATTATGGCAAGGTAAATATGTCTCTGTCAAAGATTATGAAATTAAGTCTGCTATTAGGCAAGGTGGTTTAAGAATAACCCATAATAATGAGGTTATGGAACTAAACCCAGAAGAATTAAGCAATTTAAAGGCTAATAATAACGTCATACAATCACAATTTAAGGGCAGTTACCAATTAGTTGATATTACCTGGAAACCTCTCACAGAAGACCTAAATCAAGGAAAATTATATGAATAAAGCATTAATGACAGCAACTCAAGTATGCCAAGAATTAAATATTTCACGCCCAACCTTGTATAAGAGAGTAAATGAGGGTATTATTAAGTGCGTAAGATATGGAAGAGATTATAGGTTTAATTCAAACCATATCGAAGATTTAAAAGAAGGAGCAACATGGCAACAAGAAGAGAAGGAATACAAGAACGTGAGGGGTCGCCCTATTGGTACTTACACACAAGGATTAAAGGTAAACTCTACAAAAAATCTTCAGGAACTACTAAATATAAGGAAGCAAGAGAAATTAGGCAAGAGTGGATAGTTGATTTAAAACGTCAATTAAAAACACCTACTAATACAAAACAAAAATTAAGTTGTTTAGAATTATTTAGTGAGTATCAAGAAACAGTAGAACCTAATTGGGAAAATACGCAAAATCCAAAATCAACTAAAAATGATTTTTTACGAAATGTGCAAAGATGGATTGACGAAATAGGTCAAGAAACTTTTATACATGAAGTAAATCTTCCTGGTATTATAAAAAAATTTATTAATAAAAGAAGAAAAGAAGGAGTAAAACCAAAAACAATTAATATTGAAATTGCTTTTTTAAGACAGGCTTACAATGATGCAAAATTATCACAAAAATATTTATTAGGAAACGAACCTATTTGGAAAACTTTTATGTTTAAAAAAGAAAAAAAAATAGATCGTTCTATGTCTAAAAATGAAATTGTATCTATGTATCAAGCAGCTAAACCACATGCAAAAAATGTAATATTTTGGAGATTGGTTTCTGGTTTAAGAAAATTTAATTCAATGGAATTAACTACACAAATGATTAATTGGGATAAAATGACTATTACTTTTATACAAAAAGGTAATCAGGAATACATTTTACCACTTACACATGAAATGGAAAATTTATTAAAAGGTAAAAAATTGTTTCCTAGTGAAAGTGATGAAGAACATAAAGCTAGAATACAATGTTTAAATTTAGATAAACCAGGTAATGTTTTTTTATATAATGGTAAACCTATTAAAAGCATTAGAAGAGCTTATAAAACAGCTCAAAAAGATGCAGGATTTATTAAAATGTATAGAGAACATGATACTAGACACACTACTGCTAATTTAATTGGTAACTCTGAACATGTAATGAAAACATATGGACATAGCGATATTAATACTAGCAGAATATACGATCAATCAGATTTAAAAACACGATCTGATAGTTTAGAAAAAATTGGAAAGTTAGTATACCAAATAGTATACCAAAATCATAAAGAGGGTACTGACCAAGTTTAAAAAATGGCTGAATTAGTGGTCGGGGAGAAAGGATTCGAACCTTCGACCCCCTGGTCCCAAATTATGTTTACACTATTTCTACAAATAAAAAAAGACCCCAGAAGTGTTGAGTTTCTGGGGTTTCTTATATGTAATGATTTGTAATGGTTTCTATATTTTATCAAGTTTTATCAAACTTAATAAAGTATTAAGTATACCATTAAGTATACCACTACCCTAATTTCATTTCTTGTTTCATTGTACTGTTCTCTTGTATCAATAACTGACACTTTAAACGTAATCCTTCATATTCAGCGTATGCGCTCTCTGTCTGCATTTCTGCTTGATCTATAAGGGTATCTATCTCTGCATACTCTATATGAGTACGTGCTTTCATTTTTGCGTCTTCAACAGTACATTTTTCAGCCTGTCTAAACTCAAGGTATAATTTAGCTTCAATTCTTTTTTTCTGACGTTCTAAGCTATCGTAGGCAGCTTTAGACTCTCCATATGCTTTTCTTGTTCTTGTTAATTCTGATGAGATAAACTCTTTATCAAAACGAAGGGGGTTCCATTGGTTCATAGGTCCTCTACATATTGTCAATTATCCATGCTTTTAATTCGGAACGAGTAAGTAATTCTGTAATAAAATTCCCATAGGAATTAACAACAGTTTCCTCTTCTTTATCTTTAAGAAGATATTGGTAATATCCAACATGCAACATTTCATGGATAACTACGTTAATTGCGTCTTTACCTCCACCTTGGATAATATCATCATCTAAATATATTTTGTAAGGGGGCTTTCCAACGAAGGCCCCCTGTGCTTCTGAAACCTCATAACTAATGTCATGGGGTATTGTAATTAATTGTACCTCAAAAGCTCCAATAGTTACTTTGGAAGGCAATTTAAATTTTTTCACGTAATTTTTTTTTGTTTTTTCTTTTTATTTTTAAACCCAGATTTCATGTTAGCATATGAGCTACTAGATATTGTAGATTTAGATTTAGGTCTTGATATACCAAGACGTTTACGTTTATTTATATTTTCATACAAAGACATTTAAGTACCTATTTTTTTTTGCGTTATTTTATGTGCTTCTGTAAAAGTTTTTCCATTCTTCATTAATTTTTTCATCATAACCATATGTTTATTAGTATGATGTTTAGAATGTTTTTTTAAAGTTTCTGTTTGTCTCTTTGTAAAAGACATCAGTATTTAGGTGGTCTTGGTTTTTTCTTATCCATGTTATCCTTTCATTCTACCATTTACATTTTGCAGACCAAAATGCAGCCGACATTTTTCCTTTAGCAATATTCTTTCCATGTCTTGCCATAAAAGATTTTCTTCTTGGGGTGTTTTTTTTATCTCCTGTTACGCCTTTTTGACCAAAGCGAATAAGTTTTATATTACTACCTTCTTTAGCCAAAACTGCGTGTGATTTAGAAGAATGATTTGGAGTGCGTTTACATTTGTTATAACCACTAAAAGTTTCACCCCTATAGTTTATTGACATTTAATTATATTGAACCAATTACTACGATTACTATTATCGCAACAATTCCTGCTTTTACCCAATCAGACATTCCCCAATCTGACCAAGATTTTATATGGTCCCATAAGTCTTGTAATAATTTCATATTACCTCCTATTTTTTATTCATAAATTGTTTTGCACCACGCAGCCCAAATACACTTGCTATCATGGCTGAAATTGCAGCCTTGTACCAAGTAGGGCAATTATCCAAAGCAGCAAAGCCACGTTCTACAATGACTTCACAACCAGGAATAAAGGCTAAAATTAAAGGGATTGAAAATAAAAAAACTAACCACTCATCTTTAAGGCTATCTTTTCCACCTTTAATTGCTTCTATATCATATTCTATTTCGCCAGAAATTTGTTTTTCCATTAAGGAAGTTTTAGCTTTTATTTCTGTTAGCTTTTGAAATGACTTAGCTTTTTTAGTTTCAACATATCCACCTACTGCATCTTTAACAATACTAGCAACAGGACCTAAAAGTAAATTTAACATACAAATCCTATTTGTTGTGCGTAAATATATAAATTAGCAGCTTCAATTAAAACTAAAGACGTAAATAAAACTGTTACAATTATTTTCATTTATGTTTCTCCACGATTTTTATTAAAGCATCACATCTTCCTGGGGTTTGTTCAGCCCACAAACTATTTTTCATCTCCAGGCAACTTGTGGAATAATCTTTCTTTTCTAATGCTGCTCTAAAATTTTTAAACTTAAACAATCGACTTCCTAATTGAAAACTCATTTCAATACATACACCAAAAATATCTGCATGATGTTTGTCTGGGTCATACAAAAATGTTTTAGCTAAATCAAATGCGTCATTGAAATCTTGATTAAAAACTTTTTCTGCTTCTTCTTTACTATATTCTATACCTTCTTCGTAAGGGTCTCCAACATCACATAAATGTCCATAAAATATTGTTCGGTTTCCAAGATGATCTAAATAAACTTTATTTCTATAACCTTCGTGTTCTTTAATTCTATTTTTAATTTCTTCAATCATGTTGTTCCTCTATCAATTTATCTAAGTACCACTTCGCTTTTATTAAATCTTCTAATCCATTCTTTTCTTTGTAACGAGTTACGTATTTAATAATGTTACCTTCTAAAAAATTCATATCGTATTCGATAATGAAATCAGTAACTTGTATTGATCGTTTGTAATAAGAAGGATTAATATTATCTTTTATATTTTCCCTATCCATCTATTGCCTTTTTCTAAAACCATAGGAATTAAATTTGGAATTCCATTCTCTATGTAAGCGCAGCCAAGTATGGGTCTTCGGATATTTACTCTTGAATAAGCAAAAGCTAGGGAGTCTTTATCAATTAAACAACCTACTGTCATTCCCCATTTAAGAGCTTCAGGAGAAGACCAATATTTAATTTGAAAATCTGTGTGAAAATGACCTTGAATAAAATTCATACTAATAGCCATAGAAGATTTTAATGGGTCTTTATTCATATTATGAACAAAGTAATAACTTCCATACTTATCATGTAAGATAAGTTTATCATGCCATTTCCAATTCTTTTTATTAACGTCAAGAATATCAGGATAATCTTTTATAATGTAATCAGGTAAACCATGATATTTTCTTTTACGAAACACTAAGGAACCATGATTAGAATGAAGTAAGTCCATTTTAGGAAATAACTTTTCTAATTTTTTTATATCTTCTCTAGCCTTCAGCAGCTCTTGAGTAGCATTATCAAGATCAGGGTCTTTGTCATGGAATGAAATCGCATGATAATCAACTTCGTCTCCTATATTTACAACTCTGTCAGGTTTTAACCAGGACTTAACAGCTTTTAAAAAAGGTAAACTGTCTTTATGCGCATAAGGAAAATGAAGGTCCGAAATTATTAAAGTCTTCATATAACGTCCTTTTTAGGGGGGTACTAATGGTCAAGGAAGGTCAGTTTTCTTCTTCTACGTTGAGATATGAGCTTGTTTTTTAATCTATTAATCGGAAAAAAGTATAAATTGCTCCTAAAATACCACCAATAAACAATGCAACCTTTAATCCACCAATACCCATATTAGAAGTTTTATTAAGGCCCATTATTTGCTTTTGCATAATATTTACATCTTCTCTTATATATTTAACATCAGTTTTTAATTCTGCAATTTCTTTTTCCCAATCAGACATTTGAATTTCCTATGTTTGAGCCACATCTAAATATAACTGTTAATCTTCTTTCTTTTAAATCAGCATCAAGATAATTAGCTAAATTATTTTTTGCTAAATTACACTCTATATTATCATTAAAGTTTAAAGGTACTTCACTTTTAAAACAAAGTGTTTGATCTAAATCTCCTACATTAAGCATACAAATCATGGCAAATATTTTAAACATAATTACATTTTAGATAATGGATTATCTAAAGCCTTTTTAATTTGTTTATCTGTCTTTTCCTCTAATGATTTCATGTCATCTTTTATATTGGTTATAGCTTCTTTTAAATCTCTTGCGTTTTCTCTGCTATCTTCTTTAACTTGTTGCTCAACATCTTCTACGATTGTTTCTATTCTTCTAACATCTTGTCTAAGGTCATTTTTTAATTCATTAGCTACATCACTAACAAGGCTAATTTCTTGCAAAATCATACTCATTTCAGATTGCATCATTTCTACTTCTTGCTGAACTAAATCTACTCTTTTATCAAAACCACTAAGGTCTGGTGCTGTGTAGTTTTGTATTTGATCTTTCATATCAAGATAGTCTTTGTAAAATTCAAAGCCACCCCATAGACCACCACCAAGAGTAGTTAAGGCTGTGAGAATAACAAATATTTTTCCACCACGAAACTTAGCACCTGCAAATTCTAATTCTGCCATCGCTAATCCAAATCCGTCTGCCATTGGCTATCTATCATGTCGTTCATTAATCCATCACTTCCTGCAAATAAAAAATAACTTGCTATATCGTTATCGCTAATGACACTATCTGGTAGTGTTGCATTAGTAAAAAATCCTACTCTGTCGTTAATTTGTTTTTGTGAGTCAAAGAAACTTTTAGTATTACCTAATACTTGCATTACAATTAATGTTTTCATTTGATTAGCAGAGTCATATCGTTGCTTGTCATCAATCTTTTTCATAATTTTTTTGACAGCTTTTTCTTTAGAGCTTTCTTTTTTTGTTTCTTTAGGCTTTGGTTTAGGCTCTTCTTTTTGTTCTTCTTTAACTTCTGCTACTTCTTTTGTTTCTTCTACAGGTTGTTCTTCTACTTCTTCAACAGCTTCTTCAATAGTTTCTTCAACAGGCTCTTCTATTGTTTCTATTTCTGCTTCAATCTCTGCTTCTATTTCAACTTCAATTTCTATTTCAGCAATTTCTATTTCTTCTATTTCTAATTCAACAGTTTCATAACTAGGCTCATTAATTTCTATTGGCTCTAAAATAAAACCATCATCAGTATCTATTGCATCATTAGACTCAAAGACATCTTCAACAACATCTATTATGTCCTCTGGTGTATCTATATTTAACGCAATAAACATTTCTACCGAAGTGATAGACTGTGTTATTATTGTGTTAACCACATTGTAAAGTACATTGACAGACACATCGTCAAATAAAACTCCAACAGCAAGGTTTATATCTCTTCCACCTACTTCAATAATAACTGTTGTAAGGCTACCAGAGAAATCAAATCCACCTTCATAGGCTTGATACCCACTTGCTACACCACTTGCTGATAAAACATCTGTGCCACTAAAAACATTAGTGTTACCATCTTGACCTATAATTTTCATATAGATAGAGTCTTGACTGTCTTGTTTATCTACTTTTATTGTATAGTTAGTTCTACCACCATACTCTATATTAAGTTTAGATATATCAACTGTTTGAACAAATGTTGTTAAGTTAGGATCAGTAATTTCAGCACATCTATCCGTTCCTAATTCATTACAATATGTGCCTGTTGGCATTGATGCACTACCTTGACCACCCCAATCAATATCCATATCTCCTTCTTTAGAAGATACAACATAATCATTATCTCCATCTAACAAATCAAGAGAGTCCTCATTTGTTACTGTGGTTGTTGTTGTCGTAGTATCTGTGGTAGTCGTTATTGTGATACCATCAGCTTCATGTTCAATAGTTTCCGTTATTACTTCGTCTATTATTTCTTCTACTGTTGGCGAACATAATCCGATTGTATCTGTTGAACAATCAACAGCATGACTAGAATAAGATAGGGAAACCAATATACATAGCCATAGCCATAAGTATAAACTTCGCAAATTCTTCATCACTTTTTGTTTGTTCCTTCGGTTTAATTTCTTGTTCGTTAAATATAATGCTGTTTTTAGGAACTAGATGAGCATTTTCTAACCAACCTGTTTTAGCATCTTCTCCTATTGCACCCTTATAAGGACAATAAGTACCTGCGTTCCACATAGCATCAAAAACTCTATGATCTGCACAAAGAGTAGATATAGAAGCTACCTTCATACCCATTGAATACAAACTACGAGCAAGTTTAATTCTCTCACAGTTTTCATCTGTAATAGTAATGCCAGATGCTATCCCTAGTATTTGTGTTTGTACTGCTCCACTTGTTGCAGTTTTACAAATATCAGAATTATTAACTACGACACTAGGAGCATTAGCTGTTGGAGGAGTATTGTTTGTAACTACTGTTGAGGAAACTGTGTTTGTGTCTGCTCCAAGAACAGCGTTCATTGTACTACTTAAAAAAAATATTAATATGGTTGCTAATGCAACACCTATAATTAATGGAGTTCTCATTTACCACAAGTACACTTTCCATCTTCGCAACAAGGATTAATCATGTGTCACCTACTCGCATAAAATTAAAGTGTGTAGCATTTTGGTCGGCATTACCAGATAGTTTCATAACATTTGCATCAGAAACATCTGTTCTAAATTTACATTTATGAGTAGATGTATTTGTAACATCAAATAAAAAATCAATACAAACTTGACCCATAGAAGCACTATCGTTTCTTAATGTTTCTCCACCTTCTGCCGCACGACCATAACTTGAATTATCGGTAGTGGTAAAAATCTGTAGTATACCATAATTAGCATCTGATGAAGTACGCTCAAATGTTCCTACTGCTTGAATTAAATAAATACCAGTAGAAGGAAAAGTAAAAATCCCAGAACTTTCCGTCATAGCACTTCCTAAAGCACCACCACCTTGATTAGAATTTATACGACCAAGATTAGCTGTAATATCTTCCCCACCAGAGGGTAAATTTGTTTTTGTTGAAGTTAATCTCCATGTATCAAAAACAGTAATTCCACCTTGAACATAATTACTTGTAGGCAAAGTACCTGTAACTCCTTGTGCTAAATTTAAAAATGTCTGTGCCATTATGCGTTCTCCAATGTTTGTACTCTTGCTTCAAGAGTTTCTATTTTTGTTATTGCTTCTTGTAAGGCACTTGTCAGTAAAGGAACTAATTTAGATTGGTCTATTGATTGAGGATTAATTTTAGTTGCTTCTTTTACATCGCCAATTTCTTTACCTTCTGGTAATTCATCATCAGCAGTATATAAAACTTCTGGGTGCATAGCATCTTTTGTGCCACTAATTGCTTCTGGTACTACACTTGAAACTTCATGTGCAAAGAAACCATCTACTGTTTTATCCTTATCATTTTTAAAATTAAACCTGTAAGGTTTTAAATTTTTAAGTCTTGTTATACCATCTGATATAGCTACTTCATTTTCTTTTAATCTGTAATCTGATGATGTGTTATATGATGTTGAATTGTTTGTTGAACGAATAGTACCAACTGTGCTTCCACTATAATGAAAAGCCATTGGATATCCACTAGTATTAATAAAATTACTTGCAAAACATACTTCATCACCATCTCTTGTAAGTTTAATTTGTTGACCACCTTCTGTAATCATTCCTCCATCAGCATTAAAGCTAGTAGAAGTTTTTCCCATTAAAATATTACCAGAACTGTCAATACGCATTCTTTCAGCACCATTAACCCAAAATCTTTGATAACCATTTGCGTGGTCATAAGAAATAAAACAAGGATTAGGAGAAGTAGAATCATCAGCAAAAGCAAGATACCCAGTTTGGTTATTAGGTGTTTGAATTGAAATACCATGTGAGCCACTAGAAGTGTTACCAACA
>Ga0209193_1000877_pt1 | contig 17259 bp, 16 predicted proteins | sample COGITO_mtgs_1003_FD_185515 | JGI IMG/M metagenome (GOLD analysis project Ga0209193, IMG submission 185515) | Pelagic marine microbial communities from North Sea - COGITO_mtgs_100330 (SPAdes) (version 2) | ecosystem: Environmental > Aquatic > Marine > Epipelagic ... | reverse complement strand
GACCCTGTTGGTCGAGGCGGACGGGGTGGTGGTTTTACTGGTGCCGCGACTGGTCGATTTATTGGTTGACCAGGAGGTCCCGGTCACACTCGAGGTGGCACGACTGGTCGTGAAAGACGTCGATCGGCTGGTGGATTTTGAGGTACTAAAACTGGTGGTCCAACCGTAGCCTCTGCCGCCAGTGGAGCGTCTGGTCGTCTTTCTGGTACTAAAGGATGTTGACTTAGAGGCAGACCAGGATGTCGATCGATTCGTCGACCAAGACGAACCGGTTGTGCCTGCCGTGGCAAAGCCGGTACCAAAGTAAGTGGTGTAGCCAGCCAAGTTAGTCAACCAGGATGTGGATTGGCTCTCGGTCCGGCTGGTTGAGCGGCTGGTTGCAGTGGAAACTGACGTGGTTTTCGCCGTGGACCTTGACACGACTTGGGGTGCCAGCGCCGTGCTGTAGGTGGTGGTCCAGCTGGTGGTTTTGCTGGTGCCTTGGCTGGTGGTATGGCTGGCCGCTGTGGACTTTGCCACTACTTTGGCCGTCGACCGAGATACCAATACCGGCGGCATGGCGGTCGTTTGACTGGTGGTCCAGCGGGACGTGTGAGACGTGGTTTCTTCCGCCAAGACCGGCACCGAGTCGGTTTGGGTCGTGGTCCAGGTGGTGGTTTTGGAGGTCGGACGGGGTGCCTCGGACTCGAGGTATTCGGTGGTCCATTCCACTGCGGCGGTGGAGCGGGATACGGTGGTTGGGTTGGTTATCCAGGTGGTGGTGTAGGGCGCGTCGGCTTCAAAGTAGTCGGTTGTCCACTCGTACCTCGGGTCATCGCCACCTTGCCACTGCGGTATGAGCGCCTTTATATCTGCAGTCAGGCTCTTTAGAGACGTGTCCAGATCAGTTAACTCTTGCCGCGACAGCAGATCGAGATTGAGCTCACCATCCGCGTTGAGATAAACCTCAGGCAGATGATTCAAAAAATAACTCATGTTGCTGTCGATCTCGTTGGCCAGAACCGCGTATTCAATCGACAAGGCTTCCAAACGAGCCTCCTCCGCCTCCAAGCCAAGATAGTAAGGCGTCTCCAGTCGGTCAGGATGCATTGCCCTGTACTCACTAACCTGCCCAACCTTATCTTCATGTTTATACCGTGCGTCTAAAGCATTTTCACTTGCTTCGATGACAATCCCTGCCAAATCCAGCGCATTGATTTCGATTGAGCTTCTGGTACTGTTTTCTCCTACCCAGGCCTCTATTCGGGCGGCCTCTTCGGGCGGGTATATTTTGGCAGCTTCGGCATCGGCAATGGCGTAGATCGCGTCGATAGCGGCGTGGATCCTGTCGATTTGGTCGGTTGTGTAGCCGGTAGAATAGAAGTCTGGTGATAAATGGACGTCCAACATTTCTTCCATAAATGCATCAATTCCTTGCGCAACAATTTCGGCTACGACCACGCTACCACCACCGGTATAGGCTGCTGCCAATACTTTTGAGCCATCTTGAAGGCCACTTCTACCAGATTTTATAAGGGTATCTATCTTTAGGTTATACTCCAACCAAAAAGCATCTTTACGTATCTCTGCTGCCACGGCTTCTGCCAGCATCCTATTTAAATTATCTGAATTACTCATACACTTTCCTTAAATTTAATAGTATTTTATGCCATTTTACCCACCACCTTAGTTAGCCAACTGCGAACGACTTTGTAATCTATAGCCACTAATACTAAATATCACCCTACCTATTCTGTTATAAGTCATTACATGTTAAAGACCTGCCTTACAAAATCTTTAATCACATCTTCGGCGACCGCCGGATCAAAGCCCTCCGGGAATCGGCCGCGAAAGAAATAAATTATCGAGTCTTTTCCCACAAACGAACTAAAATCACAAAAAGTGCCGATACATTCGAACACAGCATTGTATTTCCCATCTACCGAAATGTAAGCTTTATTAAGCTTGCCCGGTCCGACAATTTTGTATTGAGCATACCGATTACCACTTTCCTCCAAAATCCCTTCTTTAAGAATTCGATCTACACTTTGAGTTATATCGTTTCTACTATCAAAATAATACCCAAACACAGCATACCCATCGAACAGAAGGCCCTCATCGTTAGGATTTTTGAGTTCAACATTCAAGGTAATATGGTGTTCCGTTTGCTTACCATAGAAGCATTTATCAGCAATATACATCCGCACCGGGACATCTGATGGTCTATTCTCAAACAAAATAGACGAGCCATCAGAACTCACACATTCATGAGTGTTTTCATAAGCAGCACTGAGGCTACTAAACAGCATGGATAGCACCAGCATACCTAGTATTTTTAGAGCCATATTATGCCCCCTCTAATCTAAGTTACAGTTAAATAGACAGCCTAAGTTTCAAATATTAAATACTGCCTCTGCAGCTAAGACGCAGAAAATTAGCTATAACCTCCAATGCGTTACAGATTAAAAACATGCCGAACAAAACCCTTCATAACCTGCTCTGCTACAATCGGATCAAAACCTTCCGAATAAGAACCCAGAAATCTACAAAAAATCGGAATTTCTTCGACGATAGTAAAAAAATCACAAAAGCTTCCGATACATTCAAAGTAAGAAACATCCTGAGAATCCAATGGAATATAAGCTATATTTGCACTACCGTTTCGTTCAATTCGGTATTCATTATGGCCATCACCACGGCCTATCAATACTCCATCATTTAGTATTTCGTCAATAAATCGCCCTACATGAGGACTATAGCTGTCGTTGTACATGAACGTCACGGTACCTTTAAATAGAAGGCCATCGTCGCTGGGATTACGTAGCTTGACATATAAAGAAACAGCATGGTCACTAATTTTCCCAGAAATGCATTTTTCAAAAACATACATTCGTAGCGGGACCTTTGAAGGCTTATTCTGAAATAAAATGGAGGATCGATCTGAACTTATGCATTCATGAGTGTTTTCATAAGCAGCACTGAGGCTACTAAACAGCATAGATAACACCAGCATGCCTAATATTTTTAGAGTCATATCATTCCCCTTCTAATCTAAGTTAAATAGTCGGCCAAAGGTTCAAATATCAAATACTACCTCCGCGGCTAAGACGCAGGAAAGTAGCTATAAGCGTTAAAGCGTTAAAGATTAAAAACTTGCCGAACAAAATCCTTCATAACCTGCCCTGCAACCAAAGGATCGAAACCTTCCGAATATTGTCCAAGAAAGTTATAGAAAATTGGAATTTCAGGAACGATAGCATTAAAGTCACAAAAGCTTTCCAAACATTCAAATAAGGATAGATCCTCAGACTCCACTGGAATATATGCTATATATGATCGATCGTTACGTTCAATTCGGTATAGATCATGGCCACCACTACGCCCTACCAACAGCCCATAGTTTAGGATTTTATTTATTAATCGGTTTACGTAGCGACTAAAGCTATCTCTATACATAAACGACACGGTACCTTTAAATAGAAGGCCATCATCGTCAGGGTTATGTAGCTTGACATATAATATGACAGCATGGTCACTAATTTTTCCAGCAAGGCATTCTTCAGAAACATACATTCGTAGCGGGACCTTTGAAGGCCTATTCTCAAACAAAATAGACGACCCATCAGAACTGACACATTCATGAGTGTTTTCATAAGCAGCACTGAGGCCACTAAACAGAATAGATAGCACCAGCATGAATAGTATTTTTATAGTCATATCATCCCCCTTCTAATCTAAGTTATATAGTCGGCCTAAGGTTCAAATATAAAATACTGCCTCCGCGGCTAAGACGCAGGAAATTAGCTATAACCTCTAATGCGTTACAGATTAAAAACCTGCCGAACAAAATCCTTCATAACCTGCTCTGCTACAACCGGATCAAAACTCTCATCATAACGGCCAAGAAATCTATAAAACATCGGAACTTCGCCGACAATGGCTTTATAGCTACAAAAGCTTCCAGCACATTGAAAATAGGACACTTCCTCAGAATGTAATGGGATTAAAGCAATATATTGACGTCCGTTTTGTTCAATTCGGTATTGATTATGGCCATCACCACGACCTATCAATACTCCTTCATTTAGTATTTCGTCAATAAATCGACCTACATGAGGACTATAGCTGTCGTTGTACATGAACGTCACGGTACCTTTAAATAGAAGGCCATCATCACTGAGATTACGCAGCTTGACATATAATGTAACAGCATGGTCACTAATTTTTCCATCAATGCATTCTTCAGAAACATACATTCGTAGCGGGACCTTTGAAGGCTTATTTTGAAATAAAATGGAGGATCCATCTGAACTTATGCATTCATGAGTGTTTTTATAAGCAGCACTGAGGCTACTAAACAGCATAGATAGCACCAGCATGCCTAATAATTTTAGAGTCATATCACTCCCCTTCTAATCTAGTTTAAAGTTAAATAGACGGCTTGAGTTTCAAACATCATTTACTGCCTCCGCAGCTAGCAAAAAGCTAATGAGCTACTACCTTTATATCGCTACAGATTAAAAACTTGCCGCACGAAATCTTTAATCGCATCTTCGGCAACCGCCGGATCAAATCCGTCCGGGAATCGGCCGCGAAATGTATAGAGTATCGATGCTCCATCTACAAACGAATTAAAATCACAAAATGTATCGATGCAGACGAAAACAGAATTATATTTATTATTTACAGAAACATAGGCGGTATTCCGCACACCCTGCCCAACTAGTTTATATAGGTCAAATCTACCACTTCTTTTCTCCAAAATACCCTTTTCAAGGATGTTGTCTACATTGCGAGTTATACGATTTAAACTATCAAAATAGTAGCTAAACACAGCATACCCATCAAAGAGAACATCCTCATTATTTGGGTTTTTTAGTTCCATACCCAAGGTAATATGGTGCTCATTTGGCTTACCATAAAAGCACTGATCCGTAATATACATCGGCACCTGCACGGTTGAGGGCTTATTCTGAAATAAAATGGAGGTGCCGCCTGAACTTACGCACTCCTCACTTTTTTTAAAGCCGAAACTAACAGCACTCACCAGGGCACTGGCTAGTAACATAGAGATGAGTTTTACATTCATACTACATACCTCCAGCTTAGGTTGTAGAGCTATTAATATCTTCTTGCGGTAATTGACTTCTGCTTGGCTAAGTCACTGCGAACGACTGGCTTGTCTACTGCCGCACAAAACATAGGCCATGGCCAAAATATATTTCTATATGAACCATTAGATTTTAAACAGCTGCGCTATAAAGTCCTTGATTACGTCTTCGGCAACTGCGGGATCAAAGCCACGCGCATAGCGGCCATAAGATGTATAGAACATAGAACTCCCGTCGACTTTGGCCTCGAATTCACAGGTATACAGCGAGCATTCGAACAACGAAACCCCGTCGGAACTCGATGAGATATAAGCAATTTTATTGGGATTATCAGCCTCAATTTTATATTTTGCATACCTGCCACTTGTTTCCTCCCAAATGCCACTGTTCATAATTTCGTCAGCTCGAGTCTTGATTCGAGCCCATGACTCCAATTCCTGATAGTAAACAAAAGATAGATGACCGTTAAAGAGAACACTGTCGTCACTCGGATTTCTCAATTTAATGTACAATCGCACATGGTGATCGGTTATATCGCCATAAATGCAGCTCTCAGAAACATACATTCGCATTGGAACTTCTGCCGGACTGTGCCCAAAGGTAATAAAGGAACCATCTGAACTTACGCAGACATGGCTGTTGTCAGAACCAAAACTAAAGGCACAGGCAATGCTGCACAGCGCAGCGAAAGATAACTTTGCTAAATACATAACTAACTCCTAATTGATTTCCGCATCGGAGGCGATAAACCGATCAAAGAATCTATCAATATCTTCTTTGAGCGATTCGGTTGGAAAAAATATACCGGATATGGGATCGCTTAGTATTCGTGTCAACGCCTGTGTTGGGTCGGGTGCATTTATCACTTGGGAGAACAACGGACCGAACCCGCCTTGAAAGTTGTTGTTGGCAATGGTCTTTACCTTTTTACCCAGCAATAGGGCATACAAGCCCAACTCGGAATCGCCAGTGGTATAGACCACATCGGCATTCTTGACATGCGCAAAGCCACTTTCTTTGGGGTTGAGCACTCTATTGCCAAACTCCTCTCGGAGTTCATCAAAATGCACCGGGTTCAATAGGGGGTGGGGTTTTATATATGCGCCGGTATCCAGGGCTTCCATAATGAGCTTTTTATTGGTGTGTTTTTTGTACAAATTCGACCCGGGCAATAGGATAACGCGCGCTACTGTTTTGAAGATGGGCCAGGACATATATTTGTCGCCGTCTACACCCAAACCTTCCACCCACTGGCTAATCGGCAGACTCCGATAGTTTCCGGCCAATGCCGCGGTGAGGTATCGAAGGGAGCGCTTGGCGTCGGCCACGCGCAAGTATATGGCGCCTAACTGCCCGAATACTTCATGATACACAAGCTCGTGTGGGTGATCGTTATAGACTATATCGTGCCCCAAGTTGATATTGCTTGCCGCGCAGCGCGCCTCAATTAAACGGACGATCTCGCTCTGCTCGGCCGTCTTGCCCTGATGGATCAGGCCACCAATACGGAGCCTTCTCACCGCCTCTGAGTGAATGTTATCGTTCGTCATCTTATGCATCGTTGTGCACCTTAAGTTCCTCGACTACAAGGCGTCGGACTCGGCCCTCGAACTCCGCCACTATATCTTCTAGGTACCGTTTTTGCGCATGTTGGACTTCACTCATATATTGAGTGGTAATATTAGCCAGGTTCTCAACTTGCTGTTCTAAATCATTAATGCGCCGGGTCATTTTATCGATATCGGTCATGGTATTCTCCTACTGTTCTCTGATGGATTCGGACTTATAGCGTTTAAATGTGGATAGGAAGTATTCTATAACTCGCCGGCGCGACAGCTTAATCTCGGCACTTACCGTCATACCCGGTATTAGCTCAACGTCACGCTCTATTGTGGTCATTACCTGCGTTGGCAATTTAACCAACGCTTTATAACGTTTACTACCGTCACTGCCCTCAACCGAGTCGCGAGCCAGATTGACAATAGTGCCGGCCAGGTGGCCATACTTTGTATAGGGCAGAGCGTCGAATTTAACGATAACCTCCTGGCCTATTTCAACAAAACCAATGTCTTTATTATTTACATCAATCTCTGCCACCAGATAGTCCATACTGGGCACCAGATCCATCACGCTGCTGCCAGCCGAGACCGATTGGCCCGGCACGACTAAACTAATATTCTGTACCGTGCCATTTTCGGGCGCTCGGATGTCCGAATCGTCCAATTTGCGCTGTGCTTCTCGCATTGCAAACTCAAGTTTCGTCAAGTCGGCTTCTAAGCTCGCAATTTTGGTGTTATTTTCAACCCGGATGGCGTGCGGTATATCTTGATAATCGGACTCCTTATTTTTAAGCTGTATCTGCTTATTTTTTAACTGCGACTCTTGGTTTCGAATGGACTCATTGAATGTCCGGAATGCCTTGTCAGCCGACAGCCACTTTTCAAAACTTAAGGACTTCATGGCATACAGACTCTGAGCATTTTCATATTTTAACGACTCTAGAGGCCTATTCGCGGCCATAGAGGTCAGCGATACCTCCAGCTGTTCAATGTCCAGTCGAAGCAGTTCAATTTCCCGTAGCTTTACGGAGCTATCGTGATTATAGGTCCAGAGGGTGTCTAGGTAGATCGTCTGGTAGGTTGCCAATAACTTCGGGGAAACCTTTGCCACCCCATTCGCATCCTCTAACGCTATGGGTTGGCCCGATGCCAGGTACTTGTTAAAATCCAACAGTATTTTCAGATCCAATTGGGCCGATTCGATATTGATACTGCGCTCAGACATCTCTTCTACTATTTCTACCGTGTCCAAGCTGACCAATAGATCCCCTGCATTTACTAAGTTGCCCTCTGAGACGTATACAGCAGATAGATAGCCACCCAATTTGGGCTGTATCGGCTTGACCTTGGTACTGGGTAGCAGGGTGCCACTGGCAGTTGCGACAACATCTATCTGGGTCACCACCGTAAAGAGTATGGCCATGGCAAAGGACATCATGATGAGCGCGGGGATAAGGCGAATTCCGCCCGAGATTGGGGTTTCCAATACCTCAAGTGCCGCCGGCAAAAAGGTCAATTCTTGACTATTTAAATCTAGCGGAGTTTTGTTTTTTTCAGCCAACTTGGCAGATCGCCATACTCTCATTGCTCTTATAATCATGAGTCTTTTACCTGCTGGCGGTACAGATGGTGGTATATGCCGTCTTGCTCAATGAGTTCATGATGGTTGCCCTGCTCCACTATGGCGCCGTCATCCACCGTAATGATGACGTCGGCGGCCCGCACCGTCGATAATCTATGGGCTATTACAATCACCGTTCGCCCTTTTGCTATCTCTTGCATGTTTTTTTGTATAATGCGCTCCGATTCGTAATCTAACGCACTGGTGGCTTCGTCGAAGATCAAAATCTTTGGGCTGGTAATAAGGGCACGCGCGATGGCAATTCGTTGCCGTTGCCCGCCGGAAAGGTTGGTGCCTCGCTCATGGAGCAAGGTGTCATAGCCATCCCTTAGCTTCAGAATAAATTCATGTGCACCGGCCGTCATCGCAACCTCTATAATTTGGTCCATATTGGCAGTGGGATGCGCCATGGCGATGTTTTCTTTCACCGTACCGGTGAATAGATAGTTCTCCTGAAGTACAACGCCTATTTGGTTCCGCAACCAGGCGGTATCAACCAACCTTATATCGTTGCCATCGACGGTTATTCGACCCGACTCCGGCACATAGAGTCTCTGTATTAACTTTGTTAAAGTACTCTTGCCCGATCCTGAACGACCAACGATACCGACAATTTGTCCGGCAACAATCTTTAGGCTAATGGCCTTGATAATCTCTGGCCCGTTAGAGTCGTATCGGAAAACAACTCTTTCAAATTCAATGTCACCCAAAATGGCAGGTAAAGCCGAATTCGAGATGCTACCCGAGGGTTCCGTTGGGATATTCAGTACGTCGCCTAAACGATCTATAGAAATTCTAAATTGCTGAAAATCTTGCCAAAGCTGTGATAACCGTAAAATAGGGCCCGTTACGTGGCGAACGATCATATTAAAGGCGATCAGCATGCCCAGGGTCATGCCACCGGACAACACAAGACTCGCACCTTGCCAAAGCAAGATAGCCATCATTAATTTATTGCACAGTGAAATACTCTCCCGCCCCCAGGTGGCCACCCGAACGGTTCTCAAGCTGGCTTTTACATATTCAGATAGGTTCATTTCCCATTTGAACCGCATTTGCGGTTCAGTTGCCATCGCTTTGATGGTTTCCGCACCCGTCACCGACTCGACCAGCAACGATTGATTGCGTGCACTTCTTTGGAACTGCTCTTCGACACGGGCGCGCAGGACGGGGGTTATGAAAAAGGAGATAATGAAGAATAGAGGTAAAAATCCGATCACTATCCAGGTCATCGGAGCGCTAAAATAGAATAGCGCAAAGAGGAATACAAAAATAAACAATGCATCCAGAGCGACCGTGATGGCATTACTGGTTAGAAAGTCTCTAATACTTTCCAACTCCCGAACTCGTGCAACAATCTGACCTGTCTGTCTGCTCTCGAAATAGGCTATGGGCAAACCCAAGAGGTGTCTATAAAGCTTGGAACCCAATTCCACATCAATCCTTGAGGTTGTGTGGGCAAAAACATAAGAACGCACACCATTTAAAACCACTTCAAATAGACCAATTACTATCAGAGCCATGACTAATACATTCAGTGTGCTATAACCTCGATGTACCAAAACCTTATCTATTATGACCTGGAAGAAAAAGGGTGATATTAGAGCAAAAAATTGAATAAAGAGGGACGCCAGCAGAATTTCCTTAAATATCTTGCGATATTTAACCACTACAGGAATAAACCAGGTTACATCGAATTTCTTTTCAAGGGCTTTTATTTCATCCCTGGGTGTCAGTAGAATTGTTACGCCATGCCAGTTTCGCTCAAACTCCACACGCGATACGGCTTCCGGTTGCTGCGCTGGATTTTGCACTAATATCTTTTCATCGCTAACTCTGGCGATAATAAAATATGCGCCGTCTTCACTACGGGATATAGCAGGTACATTCATCTTGGTGAGTCGATTTGCGGACACCGTCACAACTTTTGCGCGCAGTCCCAATTTTTTGGCGGCATGCACAATATCCAAATTGGTTACTTGCCCACTTACAGCCGTATATTCATGGGCAATATTTTGTAAGTTTGCCGGTATTCTATAATACTGCAGAATCATCCCTAAGCATTGCAAACCGGTATCCACTTTGGCTATCCCTTTAGCTTCTTGATAACTTTAATTTCTTAAACCCATGGTTGTTCGTAAAATCCCTTACGAACAACCGAAATGAACATATCAGATATTGCATAAAAATCAATTATTTAATATTGTCTATTTTTAACAGGGAATTAATTTATACTATAAGTAGGATTTATATGAAAATCATATTATTTAAATTTATAATTATCATTTTTTTGATAAGTTGCGCTCCGGGAACGGAAAAACCCGAGCCTTCTGCTGGGGATTCTTTAACGCAAGACACACCAAAATATTTTCCTGATGTTGTACTTGTTTATGAAAACGATCCCATAACGATAGGTTCGGTAGATTATATTTTTTCAACCTCACTTAAGACCAATTTAGAACTACTCAATGCAGTTCAAGTTCATGAGGTGACTGGCGCTGATGAATTTGACAAACTGGTCAATTTAAGGATTGAACTTTCCCTGAATTCTGATGCATTGGTTATAGGCTCTGGCTATGTGAATTCTTTATTGTTCGATATTGCACGCCTAGAGTTTCCAAATGTTAAATTCACGCTTATCGATTCTGAATTGACTGGACGCAATACACGTTCCATTTTGTTTCGAGATCAGGACCTTGGTTTTCTTGCCGGTGTCGCTGCTGCCTATCAATCTAATTACAGTGTCGTGAGCTTCATCGGCGGAATGGACGTTCCATTGACTCACTCGGTGGGCTGTGGCTTTAGCCAGGGCGCCAATTATATTTCTGACTCGACTGCGGTCTATTATGAAACAGTCGGCGAGACGCCTGCCGCTTGGAATGATCCGGAAAGGGCACAACAAATGGCTGAATATCATATCGGCTTAGGCTCTCGAGTGCTTTTCCCCGTAGCCGGCGGCTCTTCAGCGGGCGTACATTTGGCGGCGCAGGCGCAGAAAGAACAGGTCATGACCCTTGGAGTTGATATAAATCAGAATGGGGAGTTCCCGGGGGTTGTCCTGACGTCCATTACAAAAGCTTATGAAAAGGTGGCACTGGAAGAGATAATTCGTTTCCAGCTTGGCCAATGGCAATCCGGCACGGCGTATTTTGGTGTACGAGAGGGGGCAATAACCTATAGTCGTGATGAGAACAACGCATCGGTTCTGTCTGAGAATCTTATCGCTGAACTTGACAATGCAATTGCAAAAATCACGGATGGATCAATTTTAGTTGAGGATTACATGGCATCTTTAGGTTGCAGGTCGGAAGCCATGCATATCTCCACGCCATATTTTCTAGATGAAATTTAAAGTTATTTGCAGTTTTTTGGTCAAAAATAACCCTTTTTGACTAATCCTTATTCCCTGGCGAGAGCCCTTGACCGCTGCAACTCGAGTATATTAAATAATACTAATATAAGATGACTGCAACGCCGTGCAGATCGATACCACGGCCGTCGCCGCGGCATCGTTGAGATCGACCCGTTCAAAGCAGTAACGCTCGCCGTGCAACCCAGTGGGGATCGAGGCGAGATTGCCGGCATAGGTCAGGCAATCGAGGTTGACTACCCGGTGCGGGCTGTTGCTGAGCAGCTCCCGCACCACGGCACTGCCGATAAAGCCGGCACCGCCGGTGACCAGCAGTGTTTTTAGGTCCGATTGCACTGGGTTGTAGCCCTATTCCGCCTCAATATTGGTCTTCAGGGAGCGACGCAAGATCAGATAACCGACAATACCGGATAACAAGGACCCGAATATGATGCCGACTCGGTCATCGAACAGCATATCGGCGCCCTTGACCTCAAACGCCAAGGAACCGACGAACAGGCTCATAGTAAAGCCGATACCACAGAGTGCGGCGGTACCATATAGACTCAGCCAACTCATGCCCGTTGGCAATCTGGTCACGCCCAGTTTAATGAACAAGAAACAGGCCCCAAAGATGCCAATCTGTTTACCTAAAAACAAACCCAAGGCGATACCCACTGGCACACCATGAAACAGCTGTTCAGCACTGATGCTGCGTAAATCAATACCGGCATTGGCAAAGGCGAACACCGGCAGTACAAAGAAGGCTACCAGCGAGTGCAGATCATGTTCCAAACTTCGCAACGGCGAAACCTCCGGATCCTTGGCTGAACGAATAGGAATAAACATCGCTAAAACGATCCCGGATAAGGTGGCATGAACACCGGATTTCAACATAGCAACCCACATCATCAGGCCGACAATAAGATAGGGCGCTCTGGCGATAACACCTCGACGATTCAATATTGCCAAGATCGGTATACCCAAGCTGAACATTATCAGCGCGGTGAGCGACAGTTTTGAGGTGTAAAAAATCGCAATGATAATGATGGCGCCTATATCATCGAAGATCGCCAGCGAAGTCAGGAAAATTTTGATGGTGACCGGTACCCGCGAACCCAGTAGGGTCAAAACACCTAGGGCAAAGGCAATATCGGTCGCAGTGGGGATAGCCCAGCCTTTTTCAGCAACTGGATCGCCGTAGTTAAAGTACAGATAGACAAGTGCTGGCACCAACATGCCACCGACAGCGCCCACACCCGGTAAAATAATATTGCGCCGGTCGCGCAGTTCGCCTTCGAGCATTTCGCGTTTGAGTTCCAGACCAACGAGGAAAAAGAATATCGCCATCAGGCCATCATTAATCCACAGCAGCAAAGGCTTAGCGATATCGAGTATGCCGAAGCGAACTTCCACTGGTGTCGCCAGTATCAATTGATAATAGGGACCTAGGAGGGTGTTGGCGAATAACATGGCCAGCATGGCTGAAACGATCAGCATTATTCCACCGGCTGTTTCCATAGCAAAAAAACGTTCGAACATCGTACTCTCTTGAGTGTTCATAGCATTCCTATTCGTTAGGTCCATTAGGTATATTAACACAGTGATTACGAGCTGAGGATAGCAGCTGTTGGAACGATTTAAAACGGAGTTAGACGCGTAGACGCGCGCCTAACTCGTTGAACACTAGCAAATCACGGCGGTTTAAGACTGCTTCGATATCTCTGCTGCTTCGATCGATCGAAAGCAGCACAACTGTGGCGCTGAGAGACAACGCCTGGTTTCCGCCGGGTCGGCCTTTACTTGTATGGGCTCGCTGACGACTTGCTCACCAGCGCGGGCTTAGAATTCACACTCTGAGTCTCCAGCAGCGCAAGCAGTTGCGTCAAGGAGTGATTCAACTGTACCTGGTCGGCAAGATTCAAGCCCGACATAATCCCTTCCATCGTATCGACATGCGCCGTCATGGCCGCATCAATGGTACTCAAGCCCTGCAAGCTCAATGTGACCAGGCGATTGCGCGCATCGTCGAGGTTATCACTCCGTTCAATAAATGCCCGGGTTTCTAGCCCCTTTAAACGATGGGTCATGGTGCCCGACGTGACCATCAGGGTCGAAAAGAGTTCAGTTGGGGTTAGGGTATAGGGTGCACCGGCGCGGCGCAGGGTGGCCAATACATCGAATTCCCAAGCGGTCAGGCCAAACTTGCCAAAGCTGCTATCGGATAGCGGTGCATAGAGCACGGCACAGCGCCGTAAGCGGCCTAAGATCCCCATCGCCTGGAGCGACAGTTCGGGGCGCTCTTGTTGCCATTGAGCCTTAATTTGGTCGACTGCATCTAAAGGAACTGCCATATATTACTATTTACTTGAAAAATGTGAGCCTAATTTATCTTGATATCGAGAATAATTCCATGGATCTTTAATCTAAGATTAATATAAAGATCTTGTCAACCTTGTGAATCGCAAACAAGGGTCCTCTGGACAGTAGTTGGTGGGCCAACTGGGCCGTTATTGCACCGTCGCCCTGACCGATATAGCCTCAGACCGCGATAGCTGCCGTGAAGTGCTCCGCTAACGTAATGATTTTAAGACATCACTGGCGATCTCAAACGAGTTTAGACGCGCCGTATGGCTAAAGGTACTGCCCGTGACCAGAATTTCATCGACCTGGGTTCGGGCCAAAAAATCATTCAACTTTTGCCATACGGTATTGGCCGAACCGATCGCCGAACAGCCGAGCACCTGATTCAGGGTGGCCTGCACATTGGCCGGCAAGGATTGAAAGTAACCTTCCTGCGGGGGCGAAAACTTACCCGGTTTGCCGGTATAGAGCCGCACAAAGGACTGCTGCATCGAACTGGCTAAAAATTCCGCTTCAGCATCGGTATCGGCGGCAATCACATTGAAGCCGGCCATGACATAGGGCTTGGCTAAATGGATCGAGGGCTTGAAGTCACGCCGATACAGGGCAATGGCCGCAAGCAGATCGGCCGGTGCGAAATGCGAGGCAAAGGCATAGGGCAAACCAAATTCGGCGGCCATGCCCGCGCCATAGAGACTGGAACCGAGAATCCAAACCGGCACATCCAAACCGGCCCCAGGCACTGCCCTGACCTGTTGACCGGGTCGCTCCGGTTGAAAATACCCAAGCAGTTCCTCAACATCCTCAGGGAATCGATTGACGTCGGCATTCAAATGCTGGCGCAAGGCTGCCGCCGTTGCGCCATCGGTACCCGGCGCGCGGCCGACACCCAGGTCGATCCGCCCCGGAAACAAGGTTTCCAAGGTGCCAAACTGTTCGGCGATCTGCAAGGGTGCATGGTTGGGCAACATGATGCCACCGGCACCAACCCTGATACGCTCGGTGCCGGCGGCTATATGGCCGATCAACACCGAGGTGGCCGCACTGGCAATGCCAATCATATTATGATGTTCGGCCAACCAATAGCGCCGAAAATCTTGCCGCTCGGCCAATTGGGCCAGCTCCAGGGCATTGCGAAACGCGTCTTTGGGGCCTTGCCCTTCGACGACGGGGCACAGATCGAGCATGGAATAGTGAGTCATAGCACCTGAATAGATTGGTTAATTGCGGCCCTGTGGACCGAAGAGAAGCAGTCTAGCAAATTAAACTCGGGGGCGTCAGTTTAGGTTCTGGGACTCGGCCCAGTAAAGAGCCAACGGGCCCGACCTCGAGCCTCTTTGAGGCTAAAACTGGGGCTTGCGCCCCGCCCGATCAGACACCCGCCGGCAGCCAAATATCCACACGTAAACCCGCGTTATTTGACAACTCGACGGTGCCCCCATGCAATTGAATAATCGATTGAACCAAGCTTAAACCCAAACCAAAACCACCACTTTGACGCGCCTCATCTTGGCGATAGAAGCGCTCGAACACCTTGGTAAACTCCGCCTTATCGATACCCGGGCCGCTGTCCTGAATTTGCCATTGAACCCCAGCGCTGCCGTCCACGCCCCGCTCGGCCGTTGCCAGCAGGCTGACCGACCCGTGCGTTGGCGTATGGTTGTGGGCATTGTCGAGTAAATTGGTCAGCGCTTGCATCAACAGGTGCTTATCACCGGCCAAAGTTTGATCGTTGGGTTCAACGCTAAACTCAATGCCCTGTTCATCGAATACCGGACCGTACATCTCTTGCACATCCTGTAACAGTTCCCGCACCGAAACCGGCGCAAAGCCGGCCCGGGTCTTGCTCTCGATACGCGCGATACCGAGCAGGCTCTTGGTCATCGCCAACACCCGATCAAGCTCTTGCAGGCTGTCTTCAACCTCGATGCTCGGTTGCTGCTCGTAGGCGCTTTCCAGCTTCACGCGAATGCGCGCCAACGGTGATTTTAGGTCGTGCGCTATATTGTCCGAGACTTGACGCACCTTGGCCATGGCGTCGTGAAGCGCGTCCAGCATCTGATTGATATGCCAAGCCATCTGGTCGTAGTCGTCCAGTGCTCCTAACTGCGGCTTCGCATCGGCGCGCGCATCAAGCGCTTTCTGATAGGGAATACGGTGCGCCAGGTCACCGGCCATAATGGCCTGGCAACTGCGATTGATCTGATGGATGCGGCGCAAACTGCGCTGGGTCAGCACCAGGCTGCCGAGCAGCGCGATGCCCAGCGTAATCGCCAGACCAAAGAGTAGAGATTGCCAGAGACTGGTCTGCAGATCCGTCAGATACGCCACATTTTGACTTAACTCGACGGCCTCGCCATTGGGCAGTTCAACGCTTCGGGCCACTTGCAGCGCGCCATTAACGGCCAGCATGCGATGATGCTCGGCCAAAAATCTCGCCGGCGGCTGGGCCAAGCCCATGGCTTGGTGCATAGCGTGCATCGCCGGGCTGTTGTGCATCTGTTGCATCGAATCGGCTCCGCTGCTGGCGATGGCCTGGCTTGAGTTCAACTGAGCGTTATAGGCGGCGAGCAGCTCCTCGGTGGATAAACTCGGTGTTTGTTTGGCTTGTTGCAGCAATTCGGTCGTTTGCAGGTCCAGACTGGCGTCAATACTGCGCCAGATAGCACGGTCAAGCTGCATATAGACGGCCACCAAGACCAGAGCGGTCGACAACCAGATCACCCCAACCGTTAACATGGCAAAGCGAAAGCTGGAACTGGTTAAGATCTTAGGTGTGCGCAGCCAAGACATACCCTGCCCCCCTGACGGTTTGAATGAGACTGCCGGAGCGGTTCTTATCCAGCTTCTGGCGCAGCCGACTGATGTGTACGTCAACAATATTGGTTTGTGGGTCGAAGTGATATTCCCAAACATTTTCCAGCAACATGGTACGCGAGATCAGCTGGCCTTCGTGGCGCATTAGATACTCCAATAGCCGGATCTCGCGCGGTTGCATGGCCACCGCTAGACCATCCACCCAGACCTTTTGTTTGGCCAAATCGAGCAAGACATCGGCCACCTGCAGCTGGGTACCCAAACCGTTGACCGGCGCCTGGCGACGCAGCAGGGCCTGGACCCGAGCGAGCAATTCTTTAAAGGCAAAGGGCTTAGTCAGATAGTCATCGGCGCCGGCCGCCAGGCCCTCAACGCGCTGGTCGACATCATCGAGCGCACTCAGAATCAGCACCGGGGTCTGATTGGCCGAGGCCCGGAGGGTGCGAATAATGGTCAGGC
>Ga0209193_1000874_pt1 | contig 17284 bp, 25 predicted proteins | sample COGITO_mtgs_1003_FD_185515 | JGI IMG/M metagenome (GOLD analysis project Ga0209193, IMG submission 185515) | Pelagic marine microbial communities from North Sea - COGITO_mtgs_100330 (SPAdes) (version 2) | ecosystem: Environmental > Aquatic > Marine > Epipelagic ... | reverse complement strand
ATATGTTGATTGAGATGATTACTGAAGAGATTCAGATTGCACTTTCAAAGAGTGAGATATCATAGTCTTTGAGTGACACGAGTACTGAATGAAGGCAAGACTACGAGAGTTTAAGTCTCTCGCATTCACAAAGAATCATCAATCTAAAAGAGTGAGGCATCACTTCAATACTAAAAGACAGAGTAGCTCTCTGTCTTTTTTTATGGCCTGGTCCTACAAATAATATTTAGCAAATCACACATAGTGTGATAAGTGTTAGTAGTGTAGCAAGTAGTAGTGTGTATAGTATACAAGCAAGTGTATATAGTATAAGTGTATAACATACAGAGCAAAGTAAACAAGGTGCTCAGATTCAAACAACTAAATGAGAACGAAGTGTCCAACTCAGCAACTTCTGAGAAATTGGGCTAATTTTGTATTTTGAGAGAAAAGTGAAAAACTCAGTAGAAATGGAGGTGCTGACTTTTTCGTGAACTCAAGGTTTGAAAACGTGTGAATCGACCTCAAACTCGTTTTCCTATCGAGACTAATTTTTTCACTATATAGGCCTTAATAGAGGCTAACCATCAAGGATGGTAAAAAAGAAACAAGGTATGTCTTATTCTGTAATACTTATTACTATATGTTATCTAAAGAATTTTTAATAGAAAGGGGATATTGTTGTAGACTTGGATGTGTTATGTGTCCATATCTCCCAACTCACCAAGGACCGAAAATGAAATACAAACCATTACACACAGCCTTAACAATCTCAAAATCAACTATACAAGGGTTAGGTGTATTCGCCTCTAAGGCGATTCCGAAGGAAACGTACTTAGGTATAACACACGTATGTAATCAAGAAGTTGGATTGCGTTACTTTACACAAGGTGTTATCAGAACTCCCTTAGGAGGATTCTTAAATCATAGTGAAGAACCTAACTCACATATAGAGAAATCACACGATGGAGATATATGGAGATTAGTTACCTTATCTGATATACCTGTGAATCAAGAAATCCTAATAAAATATTTTCCTGACTTTCTTACTTTTTAAACCATTTATACTCCAATCAACCTAATATTTATTTATATGAATAGAACCAAACAAAGAGGAATCAATCATGGAACAGATGCTACAAAAGGTTGTAGGAGAATATTCGTGGTTACTAATAAGTGGAATAGCTTTCTTGTTATTTCAAAATACCATTCGAGAAGCAGTCGATGGTATAATGGTTTTTCTCGGTAATGATTATAATGAAGATGATGTTGTGGAAGTCGATGGCGACCCGGGCCGTATTGTTCGTGTCGGGCTATGGACAACCGTATTTTTTATATACCACGTAGTAGATGGTCAAATCGTAGGCGGGTCCAAACTCGTTGTCGCTAACTCTAAACTCAAAGACTTGAAATTAAAAAAGCCTTTGCCTAACTTAGACTTATCCAAATATAAAAAATAAGTACACCGAATGAATCGTGGATGTCAAGTGTATATGAGAAATATATTATTGATGTCCACAAGTTATCGGTTGTCCTATATATAGTTTCGTTGTTAACTTCACGTATGACTTGTGAAGAAAAAAATAAGCTTAATCGTTCTCGTGCTTCCACACTTCGTAAGATGCTCGCCGATGATGTTTACTTCTCGCTTCCAAATACTTATCAAACGTTGTTAAGTGACTTGCTCACGAGACTCCATCAAAACATTAGTTCGTTTCGTAAGCGTAACGCTAAGAAACCATCGTATCATTCGGGCCGTGATTTATCTCCAAAACAATACAAAGTTATTGATGAAGGTATTAAACGTTATGAACATTGGCTAACTAAAGATAAGACCGACCCTGAGTTTCAAAGTAAAAGAGACTTTCAAGAAAACAAAGTAACTCATATATTACACCATCTACCCAAAGGTTATAGTACTGAACGAGGTGATGAAAGTATGAAGAGAATTTGTTTTGATTTGTTAAAACAATTAAAGCAACGTAAGATTTTACTTACGAATAAACAAAAGGTATTATGTAATGACTTTTATAAAAGAGTCAAAGATAGAGGCGAAACTTATTTGAAAAATATTAAAAAGAACGGTTGACCTGTATTGGTTTTTCGTGTTATATTTAGTTGTTATGAGAGACAAAAGGAGTTTTAATGAGTTATAAATTTACTGACAAAGGTTCAAAGTATTCTTCGTTTTGGAGAAGTTCTTTTGATACTAAATCAATCTTTGATGACTTTGATTCATCTGAAGATAAACCTAAGAAGAAAGGCAAAGATGTTATTGCTCTTGCGGCTCATCGTAGAGCCATTGCGAACTTTGTTCGTATCTGTACTTCTGAAAATATTCCTGTTAGATTTACAAGCCAAGGTGATTCTTATACTGATGGTAAGTCTGTTGTATTGAGTGGCTCTGTTAATGATAAGAATTTTGATTCAACCGTTGGACTTGCTCTTCACGAGGCATCTCACATTGTCAAAACAGACTTCGATGCTTTGAAAAGTTTTCTTTGGGAACTAAGGAATGACCCTGTTCGTTCTAATGAAGAGATTCAGAATATCAAGTCTATTGCCAATTACATCGAAGACAGGAGGATTGACTTTTATATGTACAAGTCTGCTCCAGGATATATGGGTTACTATGATGCGATGTATGATAAGTATTTTCATTCTAATCACATTAACAAAGCTCTCAAGACTAATGTTTGGGATGAGCAGTCTTATGAAAATTATATGAATCATATGATTAACTTTACTAATATCAATCGTAATCTTGATTGTCTTCCAGGACTTCGTAAGATTTACAAAATGATTGATATGAAAAATATTTCTCGACTCTCTAACACAGAAGAAGTTCTTGAGTTGGCTAAGGAGATTCACGATTACATTATGAGTCTTCTTCCAACTCAGGATGCTTCCCAAGATGGTGAGGGTGAAGATTCTGAAGGACAAGATAGTGATGATGATTCTCAAGGCGGTAGTGGTGACGGTGATGGTACTGAAGTTGATTCAGGTGACAAGGAGATGAAAGCTGACGATGGTGATGCATCTGATGATTTATCTGACCGTCAAAAGCAAATGATTGAGAATGCTGTTAAGAAGCAAAAAGATTTCATCAATGATGGTCCACGTAAAACTAAGTTGACTAAAAAAGATGCTAAGGCAGTTAATGCGATGGACAAATCTGAAGCTAAGATTCACGAAGCAGGTGAGAAGTATGAAGACAATTCTTATTATCGCAAGAATGGTATTACAAGAGTTATTGAAATGGATTTCACTAAAACATCTGTTGAAGCAGGTCTTATTCCTTGTGCGAATAAAAGTACTTGGAACATTGAAAGAAAGCAAGCAGTTATCAACAAAGGTTTACAGATGGGAACTATCTTAGGTAAGAAACTAAAGATACGTAATGAGGATACTACTTTGAAGAGTACACGTAGAGATACAGGACGTATTGACAGAAGATTAATTGCTGAGTTAGGTTTTGGTAATGATAGGGTTTTCTCTAATACTTTCAAGACTTCATTTGCTGATGCATTCATTCATATTTCTATTGATGTTTCAGGTTCAATGAGTGGTGACAAGTTTGACCAAGCGATGGTAAGTGCAGTAGCAGTTGCGAAGGCTTGTTCAATGATTGAAGGGATTGGTGTGAAGATTAGTTTGAGGACTACTACTGATGAACATCGTTATGGTCAGTATCTTCCTTTTATCTTGAATGCTTATGATTCTCGTAAAGATTCAATTCAAAAAATCAAAACAATGTTTTATATGCTTCGTTCAGCAGGAACTACTCCTGAAGGACTTTGTTTTGAAGCTGTTATGAAGTCTATCATTAGTGATTCAAAAGGTAAAGATTCTTACTTTGTAAACTATTCAGATGGTATGCCAATGTTTGGAAACAATGACATTGAGTATTACTACGCTGGTGCTTTGACTCACACTAAAAGTCAAGTAGATACAATGAGAAAAAATGGTATCAAAGTTCTTTCTTATTTTATCGCTGGTAGTTATTCTGACAAAAGGGAATCTGAGGATTTCAAGAAAATGTATGGTGCAGATGCTCAGTATATTAATGTAGAAAATGTATCAGCAGTCGCAAGAACTATTAATAAGAAAATGTTGGCTAAGTAATGAAAAATAAAATCAAGAAATTAATTGCAGACCACGTAAAACAATGTAGGAGGCAGATGTCGTGGTCAGGAGAAAACGATATAGTGGTTCAAAAAATTATGAAAATAATTAAGGAAACCGGTTGACCTATATAGGATTTCCGTGTTATATTTATATGTTATTCAAAGAGAAAAAATAAGGAGTTCAAATGAATAAATATCCAATGTTAATTAAAGTTGAGAAAGTCAATGGCAAGTTAGTTGCTTTTGATTCTCAAGGTAATGATGTGACAGATTTAGTTTCTTATTCCACAAGGGGTAAGGCTATGAAATTTGGAACAGCACTTTTAAAAGAATCTGAAGATTCTAAATTCAAGCAAGTAGCGTTAGAAGAGTTCGATAGAGCATCTAATGTTCCTGTTGCTAATGAACCTGTTGAGGTTCCTAATGAACAAGCTGAAGTGATGAATTTCATTTCTAATTCTTATTCACTAAAGCCTGAGTCACTTGTGATGAAGGAACTAAAGTGGAAGTACTTAGTACGTTCAGCAGTTAGAGGTCGTAATATTATGATGACAGGACCTGCGGGTTGTGGTAAGACAATGGCAGCAAAGTCACTTGTCAATTCTCTTGACAGACCTGACTTCTATTTCAATCTTGGAGCGACTCAAGACCCAAGAGCAACTCTAATCGGTAATACTCACTTCGACAAGGAGAAAGGTACTTACTTTTCTGAGGCTTTGTTTGTCAAAGCAATTCAAACTGAGAATGCTGTGATTCTTCTTGATGAGTTGACAAGAGCTCATCCCGATGCCTGGAATATCTTGATGACGGTTCTTGACCAAGGTCAAAGATATTTGAGACTTGATGAGGCTCAAGGTCAGGCGACTATTGAAGTAGCAGATGGTGTTACTTTCATTGCGACAGCAAACATAGGTAATGAATACACAGCGACTCGTACTTTGGACAAGGCGTTGATGGACAGATTCATTGTTGTTGAGATGGACTTGTTAAATGATGCTGAAGAGAAAGGTCTTCTTCAATATATGTTTCCTAATGTTAGTTCTGATGAATTAGGAAAAGTTGCAGAGATTGCTCACTTGACTCGTGTTGAAGCGATATCAGAAAATGGTCGATTCACTTCAGGAGTGTCAACAAGAACTTCTGTTGAGATAGCAGGTCTTCTGTATGATGGCTTCTCTCTTGAGGAATCAGCTGAAGTATGTATCTACCCTCAGTACTCTGCTGATGGTGGTGCTGACTCTGAGAGAACCTTTGTCAAGCAGTTAGTTCAAAAATATGTCGGTGAAGAAGGTGATGGAAATCTATTCAATGATGTGGATGATGAGGATGGTAGCGACAACGTAAGAGTCTAAATATTTAGACTCTCTTTAAGGGCCAGGTTTTACTCCTTTTTTCTCCTGGCCCTTTTTTGTTATATAAAAAAAAGTGTTTTTTAAAAATTAAAGTTCTATTTATTATTGAATAATGTTTAGTAAGTGGAAACACTTACAGCACGAGGCTCAGGTTTTTTATACTCCTTTCTCCTGAGTCTCGTTATTAATATATGAAAGGTCGGAGAGTTTCAATGGGAAAACAAGTTTATAAACATGGTTATAGTTGTAAGTTGGATAGAGTGGTAGATGGTGATACTTGCGATGCGATGATTGATTTAGGATTCAATGTTCACGTACATAGCAGGATTAGATTTTATGGTGTGGATACTTGGGAAAGTAGAACAAGAGATTTACAAGAAAAGGAAAAAGGATTAGCGGCTAAGGCTTATGTTAAAGACCTTTTAGAAAATTCTGATGAAGGTAAGTTTTCGATTATATCACACGGTACAGGAAAATATGGTAGAGTACTTGGAGAAATTTTTGTTAAAGGACACGATAAGTCTGTTAACGAATTACTAAAAGAAAATGGTCACGCTTATGAATATCACGGAGAGAAGAAGAAGATATTTAAAAGTTAACAAAAAGAGGTTACAATGTCAAAAAAGAAAATAAGTGATTTACTCAAAGGTCCTAAACGTTTGGAGAATGAAAGTTTTGATGAATTTAAAATTCGTAGAAAAGCTGAGCAAATTCTTACCAAACAATATTTAAGAGGGACTTACATTGCAGTTAAGAATAGTAACGGTAGCGACTAAAGAATTAGTTAACACTACCGCATATAAATATCTCAAAGATTCTTTAGATAAATCTGACCACGAGTTTATTACTCTCGGTTCTAATGATAATTGGAACGGCGGAGACTTAACAAGATTTCCTGGTGGTGGGAAAAAAGTTATTTATTTAAAAGAATATCTTAATAGTACAAAATTTGATTATGATGATTATCTTTTATTTTGTGATGGCGGTGATACATTTTGTAATGCAGAGATATCTATATCTGATGTAACATCTATTCTACCTAATGAATTAGTATTTGCAACTGAAACATCGTATTGGCCTAATTGGAATTTGAAAGAAGAGTTTGAAAGTTTATCTACTTCTTTCGCATATCATAATAAATATTTAAACTCAGGATTGTTTATAGGTCGTACTAATTATATCAAGTCTTTATTAAATGAATACGATTTGATTAAATATGATTATCAAGAAACAGGTGCTCCGGAAACGGTAGATGACCAATACTATTATCAGAAAATTTTTCTTGATAATAAAAATAAGATAACTCTTGATTATACTCAAAAATGGTTTCAATGTTTAGGACCAATATCTGACAATACAAAAATAGGTAATTCTAAATTTGTACACGCAAACGGAAATGCTAAAGAATGGTACGACACTAATATTCTTCCTGTAGAAATAGAACCATCTATAGATGACCTTCCGATTATTACTCCTCGAGGTCTTGATACTAAAGTAGACTTACAAAAAACATCTTCAGGAGTACAAGGTCCAAGACTTGAAAATTCAGATAGTGACTTAACACCGTTGTGGGAAGAATCATTTACAAAACACCCACTTGGAAAAATAGGATGTTATGTTATAACAATTCATCCTGAAGAAACTGAGAAGCGTATTAAAGAATTAAAAAAATACGTTCCAATCTTAAAAGATATTAACGTTATTATAGTTAATGGTATCAGAGGTGAGAAAGTATCTACAGAAGTATTAAATAAGAAAGGGTGGAGATATCATCCTTGGAAGTTAAACTTTCATCATTTGGATTGGTACCATAGAGATATCAATGATATGGAAGTAGGATGTGCTTTGAGTCACGCGGGTGTTTGGGATTCGGCTGTAGAAAATGATTTTGATTTTACTTTTGTATTTGAAGAAGACTTTGACACATCTAAAATTTTTGATTTAGATTTATATAAGTTTCCTGATGAAGTTGATTTGATTTATATCAATAGAATAAAGAATGAGCCTAATGCTTTAGAACTTCCATATAAAAAAATAGAAGGTATTACTTGGTCATACCCATCTAAAAGTTATAACACATCAAGTTATATTCTTTCACGTAAAGGCGCTAAGTCTTTACAAGACCAAAACTTATATGATAAGATAATGCCTGTAGATGAATTTCTATGTGCGTGTTATGGCAAATCTGATAGACACGATTTACAAAGAATAATATTTCCTGACTTAGTTGCTATCGCAACACAAGACCATTCAGATTGGTTCAAACAAAAAGATGACATAGGTGTTGATGATGGCATACATAAGAGACCAAACTTCCCAGCATCTGTATCACCTCCTCTCCGTAATAAGAATTGGAATCTGTTAATCAATCCTGTAGATAAATATTTGTATGAGATTCCTTTTATAAGTAAAGAATGGTGTTCTTGGTTAATTCAAGAAGCAGAGAATTTAAATCAGTGGACAGAAGGTAGACACGATTTTTATGCTACATATGATGTCTTATTAGAAAAAATCAATCCACAGATTAATGAATATTATTCTAATGCATTACAAGAATATATGATAGGTTCAGCTAAACACTTTTATCAATTAGAAGGTGATAATTGGAATAAAATGAAATTCGAAAATTTTGTTGTAAAGTACTCAGCTGAAACACAACCTGCATTAGGAGTACATCACGATTCAAGTTTAATATCAACCGTATTGACCTTAAATGATAAATCAGAATTTGAAGGTGGCGGTACATGGTTTCCACGACAAGAACTTTTACATTTCGGAAACGTAGGACACTTATCTGTACATCCTGGTAACATAACACATAAACACGGAGCAAAGCCTGTAACAAGTGGTAACCGTTATGTGTTAATAACATTCAGTAATTATGAAAACTAAAATAAGAATAAAAGTTTGTGAAGATTATTTTTCAGCCGAAGGTGCTTTATACTCAGGTTCAGTTGTATTAACCAATGATAAAGAATGGCCTTTGAAAGATAATGTCAAAGTGACAGACCTATCAGGTAAGATATATAAACTACCTGTAAAGAACCTGTCAAAAGTATAGACAAAAAATTATAGTATGCTTATTGTATATAGTATAGTAATGAATCGCTCACGAAGAGGATTCACGTTAGTTCAATAGAATAACAACAGGAGAATATAATGACTATATTACGTACATTCGATAGAGATGAATTTTTAACACCATTTGATAAATTGTTTGATACAATGATGGAAACACAATTTCCGGAAGTATCTAAATCTGTAGGTGTTAATGCTCATCAAGGTTCTGCATATCCAAAGGTTAATGTATATGAATACGATGACAAAGTTGGTGTTGTAGCAGAGATTCCAGGACTTGATAAGAATCAAATCAAGGTGGAAGTTGAAGAAGGCATACTTACTATTTCAGGTGATAAACATAATGTATGGGAAGAAGATGGTGCTAAGATTCTTAAAAAAGAATTAAAAGAATCATCGTTCAAACGTTCTTTTACATTAGGTGATATGTTAGATGGAGATAAGGTAAACGCTAACTTTAAAGATGGTATTCTTTCAATATCTATTCCAAAGATAGAACCTAAACAACCAAAGGTTAATAAAGTAAAAATTAAGTGAGAAGACTAATATCAGTAAATGATAGTCTATACTTAATTAAAGGTACGGTATCGGCTGACATAAGTTTCACAACCGATGAGTTGAAAAAACAATATTCAGCCGATACCATACTACGTAATGGTAATGAATGGTTTATCTGTAGTAAAGTAATTGAGGCAGAGTTTGAGGACAAGTAACTATTTATTATTATGAAAGATGGATACATAATAGTACATAATTTTCTTCAAGAAAATCAAATTGATAATTTAGAAAAGTTTGTTACAAAACTACCTATATTTCCTAAATTCATACAAATGATATTAGCACATAGACATAAAGAATATGAGTTCAGTAGAGATGATATGGACAAACTTTTTATATATCTAATGCGAGATGAGGAAAATACAGCGAGGGCGTAATGAATGAATTACAAACTCTACAACTTAAAAAACTTAAAACACAACAAAGTTTTTTAGATTCGTACAGACAGGAAGTACAATATACATTTAGTTCAAACGTAGTTCCATTATTTCATAAAGACTTTGCAGACATAATTCCTGAAGAAGAGAAACAAGAATATAAAAAAGAAACATCTAAACCTAATAAATTAGTTAATGATGTATTTAAAAAACTATCTACTAAATTACATCCTGATAAAAAAGGCGGTGATAAAGAGTTATTTCAACGTGCTAATAAGGCAAGACAATCAAATAATATATCAGAATTATTAGATTTAGCACGAGAGATTGAAATGAGTATAGAAGAATCTGAAGATATGATTCCTATATTAAAAGATAAAAACACTAATATACAACAACAAATAGATAGTATGGAAAAAAGTTTAGCGTGGCAATGGTATCATATGAACAAAGAAGAAAGAATTAACAACAAAGAATTGTTTGTATCAATTCTTCAGAAAGAATTAGAAAAGACTATTTAATATTATATGTTAGAATCATTCAAAAGATTTCCAGCGTTAGTAGGAGCTACAGCCTTTTTCGTAGCATTCAACGCAGCATTTTTTTCCATATTCGGATTATCCAAATTGTTTTCCGGAGCATTTTGGTCTGTCGTATTTATGGCCACTTCATTAGAAGTCGGTAAACTTGTTACGGCAAGTTTTGTATATCAGTATTGGAATAAGATTAGTAAATTGATGAGAGGGTATCTAATCGGTGCTGTAATCTTATTAGTCTTTATAACATCTATCGGTATCTTTGGATTCTTATCAAATGCTTATCAAGGAGCTACACTAAACTTTAAAAAAGAATCTACAACCTTATTAGCGTATGAAGAAAGATTAGAACAATTAGAAGAAGATAAAACTTTTTTAAAAGAAGAATTAGATGCTCAGGTACAAGACTTACCTGATAATTATCGTACTGCACGTAGAAAGTTACGTGAACAATACAATCCTATGATACAAGATGTATCTAAAAAGATTATAGATATGAAACAAGAAATGTCTGAAATCGAAATAGGATTAGTACAAACAGGAGTAGATGTAGGTCCTGCTATATTTGTAGCAAAAGTTTTCAAAACGGATGTAGACACCGTTGTGACTTGGTTAATATTTGTTTTTATATTTGTCTTTGACCCCTTAGCAGTTGTGCTAACAATTGGTTTTAATATTGCATTAGGTACTCGTGAGATGGAAATGTATATTAAAGAAGAAGAGGAAGAAGAGGAAGAGAAAAAAGAAAATGACGATACTCTTATGGAAAAAGTTAAAAAGATTCTCCCTAAGAAAGTTAAGAAAAAAGATGACATTCAAATTTCACCCTCTTATGATAATCCTAAAAAACCTAATCCTGTAATAAGAAAAGGAGGAGTACTCAAACAGGAAAAAAAATAGGTTGTCCTTAAAGATTATCTTTACTATATTTAAGTAAATCAATAGGAGATATAATGAATAAAGAATCGTTTATGTTAGGCGTTAGTCTAACGTGTTTAATAGTAATGTTAGTTGGTCCAAAAATACTCAACACTTCACCTATAATAATAGAAGCAAAAGCAGATACTTTGCGAGTAGAAGTTGTTCCAACAACACCTAACTTTCAATTAGAAGCACATCAAATTAAATCTACTCTTAATAAATCAAAACTAAAACATCTATTAATTTATACACACGCATTATGTTCTGAATATGATGTTGATTATAAATTAGTAAAAGCGGTTATATCTACTGAATCAAGTTGGAACCACAGAGCAGTCTCAACAAGTGATGCTCGAGGTCTTATGCAACTTAAACCACAGACGGCGTTTGCTGAGTTTAAAACGCCCGTACAAGACCTTTATGACCCTTATGTTAATGTTACTTTAGGCATTATGTATTTGTCAAGACTAACACATAAATATAATATGGACACGATGGAAGAAATATTAACTGCTTATAGTCACGGACCTACTGCTACTAAAAAATATAGTGAACAATATGTAGCAAGTAACTTTTACGTTAACAAAGTATTGGAGAAATTAAACTAAGAAAAAGGTTGTCCTATATAGGTAAACGGTGTTATATTTAGTTGTTATGAGAGATAAAAAACAAGGAGTTGTAATGAGTAAAAACTTTGACAAAGATTCATCGATTGACTTTTGGAACGCTATCAGCGAACTAATGTCAAACATCAAAAAAGACTACGCTAATTGGTCTACCTGGGAAGAAGGTATCGAAAGATTCAATGCCGGTGTCGATATGAAAATCGGTAAAAAATACACTAAAATAATTCAAGGAAATTCTGTTTGGGGATTCATTGCTAATGGTGATGGAGTTCTAAAAGGTATTCCTTATAAGAAAGGTGATGTCTTCAAAGCCGCAGGTTGGGCCGCTCCCGCTAAATGGGCGAGAGGAAACATCTTCGATTCAAATCAAAATTACTTCAGGTGGACAGGACCTGATTATTTAATTTAAAATATCGGTTGTCCTATATATGGTTTTAGTGTTATATTTAGTTGTTAATGAGAGATAAAAAAGAAATTAAAAAAATCGGAGAAAATAAATGAACAATCAAATAATAAATAAAGTCAACGCTCACATTAAAGAGATGAGACAATTTCAAGACCCTTCAGTAAAAAATATAATGGTAGAAGTAAGAGATTCTAATATACCATTATCTGTTAAAGTTGAACTGATTCAAAAGTTAAGTTTAGCTTCTGATAAGATAAGTGGTAAATATACTTCACCTACTCAACTAATGAAAGCACCAAAGTATTCTACACGAAGAAGAAATACTTCTTACCGAGCAAAGTACTCAGGTAACTTCAGTGGTGGTGGTCCAGGAACTTCTAAAAGTACGAGGCAGTAATGAACATTATCGAATTGATAGATGAAATTAACGAAATAAGAGGAGCGACAGAAGACGCTTATAATTGTTGTCCTGAAGCTGTTATAGGTACTGATACTTCAGATACTCTATACTATGTTAATGAAGCAAGTGATAAACTTGAGAAGTTAGTTATAAAACTAACAAAAGAAAAACAAGTGTTTCCTGATTTTAAAGGAGGTTCTAAGTGAAAGTATTTGAAAATGGTGTAATAGGATATACACCTGAAGAAGCAAGAAAGCTTGATATTTGGAATGACAAAAATGAAGCTGTCTTCAGAAATGATGAAGAAGGACGTAGATGGAGAGTTTCTCCTGATTACTATATTCGTATAGAAGACTTTATACCGGCACCTGAAAACGAAGAAGCTAATGGTAATGTTAAAGAACGGAATCCTGAATATAGAAAAGGGTTATATAATGAGTTTTTAATGGATGGCCAAACTGAAGCTATTGAAATCTATACGGATATACCATATTGTACAAGTGGACACAACCGTCACGAAACTTTAAAAGAAAATGGTATTACTATGTTTCCAGCATACGAGAATGGTGTAAAGTATAGTGATACAAGTAGATTGGATAGAGATGAAGCTATCGTAAGAGGTAATTATCATTATGAAGTTCCATTGTGGCAAAAATTTATGGGTGCAGAAAAATATGGTGATAGATTAGTTACAGGCGATAGCAAACGAAAAGGTGTTCCATATTTCTCTGAAGAATGGACTGAAAGGATGATGAGGCGTGTTAAGGCATCAGGAATAGGTGGCTTTGGATTAGATTATATCTATAAGTGGTATATTCTTAGAAAAACATTCAAGTCTACTGAATTACCTGATTTCACATACACACGACATAATAGTATGAAGGGTATTGACGAAGACAATAAAATACCAATAACAAGAGACGGTGATGATTTGCTTAGAGATATGGAAAGTGGAACCGGAAACTTTGACATTAATACACAATGGAGAAGAATGCGACGTGATTGTAAGAACGACTATGATGCTCTAAAAGACAAAGCTAATGCAACTTATCGTAAAGACACTCTTTTTGGAGACGACCCTGAAGTTGATAGAAATTTCTTTATACCGGTCCTCGCAGACTTTCGTGATTACATTTTTTCACTATTAGGAGTACCTTTGATTACTAATACTTCAAAAGGTCAAGTTAAAGATAATATTTTATTTGACCCTGATATGTATGGTGGATTAGCTTCTAAAATGTTAGAACGATTATATAAGAATCATCACACAGATAAATACGGTACTCAATGGGAAGAAAATAAAAACTCACTAATGGATTGTATACCACAAGGTATAGATGGAGTACCGTCTCCTTACACTACGATAGAAGATAAAGCTATAACTCGTGATGGTGTTAGTGACATATATTGGACAACAGGTAAAGCAAAAATTGGATTCAACAAGGTGTTCGTAATCAATAGAAATAATCCTAATGAGATGTTTTTAGCTATCATATGGGTAAAGAATGAAATGTATAAAGGTGGTCTTGGCAAAAGAAAATTATATCTTAACGAAGTAGCACAAGCTTGTGATGGCACCCATAAAGAGGTAACAGGAAAGGTTTTGTGTGGAAGTATAGAAAGAGATTCTAAAGGTAAGTATCAGATGGCATATGAAAATGTTTCAGAGTTCAAGAATCCTAATAAGGAAGAAGTAGTTAAGTTAACTGCTGAAGATAGAAGACCGGGTAAAGTAACTGCTTCTCAACATTCTTTTTATTAACTGATATCCCACCATATTTTCCAAAGGTAATATGCTAAGAGTATGAAAAAAATATAACTTATTATTCGCATAAGGAATAATTCATTCATATTAATAAATATAAGTGATAGTTATTAAAGAGGTACATATGAAGAAAAATGTTTTAGATAAAGGATTCGTTGAAGTTATAGATTCACTCGGAAATGATTTAACCGTAGTTAATTCTGCCCGTGTATCATTTGGTAAAAGAAAATCTGTATGGTCAGCCGCAGATAGAAGATTAGTAAAATACTTAGCTAAGTATAAACACTATTCTCCATTCAGACATTTACAAGTTCAGTTTCACATTAAAGCTCCTGAGTTTGTTATGCGACAATGGTATAAGCACGTAGTCGGAATCGAAACATCATCATCCCATTCAACTAAAGACCACGCTTGGAATGAGATAAGTGGTCGTTATGTTCCTGTTGAAGATTTCTATACACCTGAAATATTTAGACAACAATCAGAAGATAACAAACAAGCTACTGAAGGAGCAGTTGACGACCAAGATAAGGCTTTACATCATTGGGAAATGGCTATGTTTCATATAAAAAAACAATATCAAAAGTTGTTAGATATGGGTGTAGGTAAAGAACAAGCACGTGCTATCTTACCATTAAATCAATATACAGAAGTTTATTGGACTGCTTCGTTTCAATCTATTATGAATTTTATCGAGTTACGAAATGAGAAAACATCTCAATGGGAGATACAAGAATATGCTAAGGCATTATTAGAATGTACTTCTAACACGTTTCCAAAGATAACTGAGATATGGTCTGAAGCACACGGGTGGGAATGAAAAAAGACAAAATTTATAATAGACCACACAATGAAGTTTTAGTTAAATCACAAGATGGTAAACTTTATATAATTTGTCACAAAGAAAAACAAATGCAACAAGTTATGGATAGAATGTCTACTGATAGTTGTAAACTAATTGAGTATGAAGAATGGGATGGACAATACCTTATGACATTTGAAGTAGAAGAAATATTATCATATGATTGACGGGCTTTATATTTATGAAGATTTCTATAATAATCCTGACGAAGTACGTGAGTATGCTCTGAGTCTTGATTTTAAAATCTCAGGAAACTATCCAGGAAAAAGAACTGATACATCAGACATTTCACATAGTAACTATTTAAAATCGTTCTTTGAAGAAAACATAGTAAAGAAAGAAATCACGTATTGGAACAATGATGAGTATAACACAGCATTCCAATATACTACAAAAGATGATGAGACTTGGATACACCACGACCAAACAACTTGGGCGGGTGTTTTATATTTAACTCCTGATGCTCCTACAGAGAGTGGCACATCTTTATATCGACATAAAGAAACAGGAATCTATTTATGGGACCACGTTAGAGATTCAAAATCAGATTTAAATCCATCAGAAGAATGTAATGATTTAGATAAGTGGGATGAGATTGCATTTGTTGGTAACATATATAATAGATTAGTTGTTTATCGTGGAGCATATTATCATCGTTCTAAGTTACCAGGATTCGGAACTGATAAACACACAGGTAGATTATTTCAAACTTTTTTCTTTGATACACAGGAGAGTTGATGCCGTTTAGTAGATGGTCAAGTAAACAAGAACGAACATTCGGTAAAAAGAAAGAAAAGTGGAATGGAGATTTTAGAACTCCTCCGAAGCCTAATTGTTATTATACAAAAGTAAAAGGAAAATGTAGATGGTGTGGTAAAAAGATTTTAAAGGATGATGGCACCGTCAATAAGAGAAAAAGTTGGCACAAGAAATGTGTTAATCAATATATGCTAATTTATCATAGTAGAGAACGTAGAGCTATATTAAGAAGAAGAGATAAAAGTAGATGTGCTAAGTGTAATAAAATTAGTAGGAAGTGGGATGTTGACCATATTAGACCTTTGATAGAACAAAAAGGTTTGAAAGAAAAAGATTTAGATTACACGTATTATAGTGTAGATAATTTACAAACGTTGTGTAAAAAGTGTCACAGAGAAAAGAGTAACTCAGAAGTTCCATTAAAAAAGAAAACTAAATTTCATAATAACTTTTTTGGTGAGAGTAAAAAAACAAGATATGATATCTAATGATTACGATATAAAAATTTTTGAAGGTCCTATCGAATACGGTAAGTACTCAGGAACACATTGGTATGGTTTACAAAGTGAAAAAAATCCTATATGGAAATGGATACAACACAGAATTATAAAAGAAACACCTAATCAAGATATATTTGATATTTATCTTTCCGGTGGATTAATAGAAGAATGGATAACGTGGGATGCTGATATATTTATTTTTGGTCCATATGACCCGCTTAAGATATATGAAACTTTAGACACTATAACTCGTATAGGATTTGAAGAACATCTTTGGATTGATGTGGCATATCAAGATAGGATATGGGATATTCATAATTCTGATAATTGGATTCGTGATGAACAATTCGGAGAGTGTAGATTAAGTAATCATTGGTCTAAAAATGGTAAGATTGATGAAAGCTTATTTAAGTATGAATACAGACACGGGTTGTATCAAAAAGTTAAAGTTTTACCTTTTCCAAAACATTGGGATAACTTAGAAAAGGGATATACGTATAAGTCTCCAATTAAGTTAAATAAATAGGTTGACCTGTATTAGTTTTCTTAGTTATATTTACTTCTAAATAAGGAGTTATAATGAACAAAATACCACAAAAACAATTTTGGAAAAATGCTGTTGTTTTCTTCAATGGTGTACAAGGTAACGTAGTTAAATGGACTTCTAATAAGTTCTTTGTTAAATTTAATAACAAGTCTGTTTGGGTAAATAAATCATTCATCGTTTGGGGTTAGATAAAATTAAAATATACAGATTCATATCAGAAACTACTAATGAAGAGTGTGAAGCTGTAATTGAAATGGAGTATAAAATGAAAAGAATATCACTAAGTTGGTTTCACATATTAATTGTAGTAGCAACATTTATATTTACTTTTGCTGAAGGACAAGTAGAACCTGATTACATAGTTCCGAGCCCGATATTGTTAGGTGGCGGATTAGGAAGTCAAACAGAACCTAAACCTGAGATTATAGCATATCAATTAGTTCCTGGTCAAGATAACTATTGTCACTTTGAAATACAAATCATAGATGCTT
>Ga0209193_1000867_pt1 | contig 17388 bp, 22 predicted proteins | sample COGITO_mtgs_1003_FD_185515 | JGI IMG/M metagenome (GOLD analysis project Ga0209193, IMG submission 185515) | Pelagic marine microbial communities from North Sea - COGITO_mtgs_100330 (SPAdes) (version 2) | ecosystem: Environmental > Aquatic > Marine > Epipelagic ... | reverse complement strand
ACAAACTAGTGTCCAAATGGGGGGAGAGAGGGAGAGGGGGGCTAGTAAATGAAACAATGGTTTAGAGTATCTCAATCCTTCTATTTGAAAGACGTCATACTCTTAGCTATATGTTAGTATACAACACTTAGCTAAGTGCTGTTTACTACACTAAGAAAGAAGGATTGATATGCTACCTGCTGTTAAGAAACTCACTGATAAACAAATGGCTCTGGTGGATATAATGGTAGCAAAAGGATTACCACCAGCTAAAGCCGCTGTTGAAGCTGGATACGCTGAAGGTAAATCTGGATATGTCTCTGCTTACAAAGCACTGAAGACACCTCATGTGCAACAGTATATGATGCAGCGAATGAATGAAGAGTTTGGAGTTAGTGCTACTGTAGCAGTTGGTACTGTTCGTAGGTTAGCTCAGAACGCTAAGTCTGAGTACGTTCAGCTCGAGGCGAGTAAGGATTTATTGGATCGTGCTGGGTATAAACCCATCGATCGATCACAGGTACAAGTGGCGGGGGATATAAAGGTTTCCATTGACCTTAGCTAGGGGGTGGGGGAGGAAACTACAAGCACTCGCTATGTTACTGGTCCCTTACTCACATTATTAGTAAAAAAGGTTTGTGCATTGCCAAGAATATTTTTTGTATGCTAAGGGTTTTTTATGAGGGAAGAGCATAAGAATCCGAAGGGTGGTTTAACTGCTGCTGGTAGGCGTTTTTTTAAGCGCACTGAGGGGGCTAATTTAAAGCCTCCTGTTAAAGATACTCCTAAGGCTGGGAGTAAAAGGTTTAGTAGGAAGGTTTCTTTTGCGGCTAGATTTGCTGGTATGAGGGGTCCGATGAAGGACGAGAAGGGAAGGCCGACTAGGAAGGCTTTGGCATTGAAGGCTTGGGGTTTTGGCAGTGTTGAGGCTGCGCGTAATTTTGCAAGAAGGAATAGGAAGAGCTGATGTGTTTTGGTGGTCCTAGTGCGGAGAGTATGTATCAGGAGAAGAAGAAGAGTTTTGGTCCTCTTCCTTCTTTGCTTTTAAGTCAGGCTAAGTCTGGTAAGAAGTCTATAGCGAAGCCAGTATTTCGTGATGTTAGATTGGGAAGTCAAAGACGTTCATTGTTAAATCCATATAAAGGAGATTCGTAATGCCGATGGGTAAGGGGACTTATGGTGATAAGGTTGGAAGACCTAAGAAGAAAACAATGTTGAGTGGCAAGCAAAAGACATTACCGCCAGCATTGAAGCGTAAGATTATGAGGGCTAAAAATGCAAAGGCCTAAGACTAGAATGGATGCAATGAGAACCCTTATGAAGAAGAGGGAAGATTTGCAAGAGCAACTGGATAACCTTAGTGTTACTCCCAAGCCTACTACTTTTATTGGCAAAGCAAAGGCAAAGATGCAAAGAAGTGTTACTGCTACTAAGGAGCAAACTAGTAAGTTTCAGAATACTAGGCGTACTTTATTAAAGAAGATTGAGGAGCTTGATACTAAGCTTGAGAAGTTTCCTGATCCAGAAAAGAGTTTTCCCTAATGGCGGTTAATGCAGCTGGTAATTATACAAAGCCTACAATGAGAAAGACTTTGTTTCAAAGAATAAAAGCAAGTGCTGTACAGGGTACGGCTGCTGGTCAGTGGTCTGCTCGAAAGGCGCAGTTACTTGCCAAGGAATATAAAAAACGTGGTGGAGGATATAAATAATGACGTTTAAAATTGAATGTGCTAGTGCAGATACTTTTGTTACTACGGTAAGACAATTAATGTATCAAGAAGTTTCATTTGTTTCTAATGTTGATGATTTTGGTTACTATACAATTTGGTTGTTGGAGAGACCTAGAGATGAAAGCATCACAAAAATCGCTGCTTAATTGGGGCAAGCAGAAGTGGCGCACTAAGTCTGGGAAGAAGTCTGGTGAAACTGGTGAACGGTACTTACCTAGCAAGGCTATTGCTGCTCTTAGTGATGCTGAATATGCAGCCACAACCAGAGCTAAACGAAAGGGTAAGAGTAAAGGCAAACAGTTTGTAGCCCAACCCAAAGAAATTGCTAAGAAAGTAAGGAGATATAGAACATAATGGCATGGTATATTAGAAACACTGGAGAGTTGTGGACAGGTCCAACTCATACTCTTCATGGCTTTACTTGGACTGAAGCAACTCACATGAGTTATTCCGCAAAGCTTGAGGAAGGTGAAGAGCCAGTAAAGGCTAGAACAAATAAAGGAACATTTAAAGCTGATGACCCTTCTACGCCTAACATCGATGAATCAAAGAAAAGGAAAGCAAAGAAGTGAGCTTTGTAAATACTTTGAAACAGGAAGATTTACGTCTTCTTCGCAACATAGTTCGTAAAGAACACTTTAAATTTTTTGCTAAAAAACACGGCAAAAGCTTTGTGACTAACTATATGGTCGATAATATTATTGACAACATTGGTCCTGAAGTTGCTGAAAATATGATTAAGCTTGGCGTTGATAAGGGATTAAGGTGATTAATTTTAAGTACAAGCCTGATGGTGATGTACTAAAGTCTTTTATGAAAGACCATACTTTCTTTCGTGGCATTAGAGGTCCAGTTGGTTCTGGCAAATCTGTTGGTTGTTGTGTCGAGGTTTTTCGCAGAGCCTTAGAACAAAAGAAAGGCCCTGATGGTATTCGTAAAAGTAGATGGGCTATCATTCGAAATACCAACCCACAACTTCGAACAACAACTATTAAGACTTGGCTCGATTGGTTTCCAGAAGCTGATTGGGGTAGGTTTCATTGGTCTGTTCCTTATACTCATCATATTAAAAAGGGGGAGATTGACCTTGAGATTATCTTCTTAGCTTTGGATAGACCTGAAGATGTTAAGAAACTTCTATCACTTGAATTAACAGGGGTATGGATTAATGAAGCAAGAGAAATACCAAAATCTATTATTGATGCTTGTACTATGCGTGTCGGTCGTTTCCCTTCAATGCGTGATGGAGGCCCTTCTTGGACAGGTGTAATCGCAGATACTAATGCTCCAGAGGAAGATCACTGGTGGCCTATTATGTCAGGCGAAGTTCCTATTCCAGACCATATTCCTAGAGAGCAAGCTAAGATGTTAGTGAGGCCAGACAACTGGTCTTTCTTTACGCAACCCTCTGGAATGGTTGAAAAGAAAGATGAAGATGGAGAGATTCTTGATTATTTAAATAATAAGCAAGCTGAGAATTGTAAGAACATGCTTGCAAATTACTATTCCAATCTTATTAGAGGTAAGACAAAATCATGGATAGATGTATATGTGATGAATCGTTTAGGTCACATACAAGATGGAAAGCCAGTATACCCTATGTTTGCACCAGAAGTTCACATTGCAAAAGAAGAAATACCAGTAGCAGCCAACGTTCCTGTATATGTTGGCGTAGACTTTGGGTTAACACCAGCCGCAGTTCTTGGGCAGAAAGTACGAGGTCGATGGTATTTGCAATCAGAAATTGTAGCCGTAGACATGGGCATCGTTCGTTTTGCAGAAGTTCTTAGACAAGAATTATCTACAAGATTTGTTGCTGCTTCTGAAGTAATTATTTATGGCGATCCTTCTGGTGACTTTAGAGCGCAAACAGATGAATCTACTCCCTTTCATATTTTGCGCGGTGCTGGCTTGAGGGCGTTTCCAGCTCCCTCCAACTCTGTTGATCTTCGATTAGAATCGGTTTCCTCCCAATTAACGAAGATGGTCGATGGTAAGTCAGCACTTTTAATAGATAGGCGCTGCCCTCAGCTTATTAAGGGGTTTGAGGGTGGTTATGCCTATAAGCGTATGGAAGTTTCTGGTGAAAGATACGCAGACAAACCAGATAAGAATATGTTTTCTCACGTTCATGATGCAGCTCAATACTTGTTTCTTGGCGCTGGGGAGGGTAGAGCTTTATTAAATACACAAAAACCAGCGAGAGTTGTTGTTGCTAGTCGCAATTTTGATGTGTTTAAGAAAAATACAAAGCAGCGCAAGCAAAGTGTTTGGGCTAGAATGTAGTTTGTGCATTGAGATTTATTTCTTTTTGTGCTTACGAAAGATAACATAAGGAGATAGTTATGTGTTTTGGTCCAAGTAGAGCAGAGAAGCAAACGGCTGTAACTCAACGCATGGAAGCTGATGAGTCTCAAAGACAGGAAGCTGAACAAAGAGCGATTAAAAAACGTGAAGATATTCAAGAAGCAGTAATGAAAAGAGGTTCTGCTAGAACCAGAAGGTCTTTATTTTCTGCTGGTCGTGGTGGATTTTTAGGTAGGTTTGACTAATGGATAAAATAGCCAGTCAATATATTCAAAGTTATAAGAAAGCTAAAGCCTTTCGTGAAAACTGGGTTCCTCTTTTTGAAGAGTGCTATGAGTATGCTTTACCTCAAAGAGAGTCATTTTATTATGAAGAGGCTGGTCAGCGTAGAGACGAAAAGATATTTGATGAAACTGCTGTTGTTGGTACTCAAGAGTTTGCAAGTCGCTTACAATCAGGTATTGTTCCAAACTTTGCTCGATGGGCAGACCTTACGGCAGGGAGTGAAATACCTGTAGATCAACGCGAAGAGGTTGATAATGTTCTTGATGAAGTTACTGATTATGTTTTTGAAGTCTTAAATAACTCTAATTTCAGTCAAGAGGTTCACGAATCCTTTATGGACTTGGCTGTTGGTACTGGCATTTTGTGTGTTGAAGAAGGTGATTCACTCAATCCAATTACTTTTAGCGCAATTCCTTTACCACATGTTGTGCTTGATACTGGTCCTGATGATAGGATTGATCATGTTTACAGAGAGCGTAAAAAGGTAAAGTTTGATCATTTACCTATTATGTATCCTGATGGAAAGTTTGATCAGCGTGTTTTATCTCAAATGGGTGCTGATAAAGAAACTACAGTTCTTGAAGTTGTTTGCAGAGATTATTCCAAAAAGAACCAAGAGGCTTACTTACATTATGCAATATGTTTAACGACAAAGACTTTGCTACATTCAAAAGAGCTTTCTGGCATTGGGTCAAATCCTTTTATTTGCTTTCGTTGGAACAAATGTGCTGGTGAGATATATGGTCGAGGCCCATTATTAAATGCTTTGTCTGCAATCAAAACAACAAACCTAACTATAGAATTAATTTTAGAAAATGCTCAGATGTCTATATCTGGAATATACCAGATGGAAGATGATGGCGTTGTAAATCCTGATACAATTAATCTCGTTCCAGGGAGTATAATTCCAAAAGCTATGGGGTCTGCTGGTTTGCAACCAATTCAAGCTGCTGGTCGCTTTGATGTAGCTCAACTTGTTTTAAGTGATATGCGTTTGAATATTAAACGTGCATTATACAATGATATGCTTGGAAATCCTGATCGAACACCTGCAACGGCAACAGAAGTTGCTGAACGTATGGCTGACTTATCTAGGAGAATGGGCGCTGCATTTGGTAGATTACAAGCAGAACTTGTACAACCTGTACTTCAACGTGTAATTTACATTTTGAAAAAACAAGGTCGCATAGAGGTTCCTACAGTAAACGGAAGAGAAGTTAAGGTTAGATCAATATCTCCATTAGCACAAGCTCAAGCTAATCAAGATATATCTAGTGTCGCAAGGTTCTTAGAGCTTACAGGTTCTACCTTTGGTCCAGAGACTTTGCAGCTTTTAATTGACTCAGAACAAACAGCAATTTTCCTTGCTAAAAAATTTGGTGTGCCAGAAAGCTTGATTCGTGATGAAGAACAGCGTAGACAAATAGCTGCAATAGCGCAGCAAATAGCACAGCAACAAGGAGTACCGATTGAGCAAGAAGAATGAGAGCGCATCTAATATTGGCATTGACGGCTTTAAAAGGTCATTTGATTCTGATTTAGAAGTTAGTCAAGTATTGGCTGAAACGTTTAAAACTCCGTCAGGAGAAGCAACACTTAAATATTTAAAATCAATAACAATAGATATGATACATGGGGCGGCAACATCTAATGATGAACTTCGTCATCATGAGGGTCAAAGATTTATTGTAGGTTTAATACAAGCGAGAATACAACATGCAGCAAGGAACAGAGCAAGTGAGTGAAACAGCAGTTGAGGCAGCAGAAGCTGATGGTCGTGATTTTGTAACTCAAGAAGATGTTGAAAAAGTATCTGAAACATCTGATAGACCTGAGTGGCTTCCTGAGAAATATAACACTGGTGAAGATTTAGCTAAAGCTTATAAAGAGCTTGAGTCTAAACTTGGCAGTCGAGAAGAAGATATTAAGAATAAACTAATGGAAGAAATACAATCTGAAGCTTTTAGCGATAGGCCAGAAAAAGCTGGGGATTATCAGTTGCCAGAAATGGTTGACGAAGAAATGGCTGTTGATAATGATTTACTTCAGTGGTGGTCGGATCATTCTTTTGAAAATGGTTATAGCCAAGAGGAGTTTCAAAAGGGTATAGAAATGTACGCTCAAGCTATTAATGGAAGTGAGCCTGATTTAGAAGCTGAAAGTTCTAAACTTGGAGATAGCGCAAACGATCGTATTAAGGCAGCATCACTTTGGGCTAATAATTTTTTTCCAGAAGAAACTATACCTGCAATAGAGCGTTTATGTGAAACATCTGAAGGTATTATAGCGTTAGAAACTATAATGGAAAAAATTAAAGATGGTTCATTTTCTGGAGATACTCAACCAACTGCTGGTTTATCTGAAGCTCAACTTAGGGAAATGATGTCTGACTCTAGGTATCATGGATATAATAAGGATGCAGATTTTGTTAAACAAGTCGATGAGGGTTGGCAGCAACTTTACAGAGGTTAAAATTATTCAGAGGGGTCAATATTATCTGACCCCTTTTCAACCTTATCATATTGATGAAGTTGTAGATCATCTGAGTTCTGAAAATGTAGAAGAGCTTGCCTTGCTTGGCTATACAAATATACGCGAAGCAATAACTGATATGTATGAAACATCTGAATGTTATATAGCTAGAAAAGAGGGTGAAACCTTTCTTGCTGTTGGTGGCCTCTGGTACGCTGATGACCAAGATTGCCCACAAATGTTTGCAATGTTTTCTAATAATATTAAGAAATCTTTTGTAGCGGCTGCTCGTGGATCAAAGATGGTTGTTGATTTTTTTGATAAGACTCAACCGATGATGACTATGACTATTTTGGAAAGCAATGAGTTAATATTAAACTGGGCGGTATGGTTAGGTTTTGATCCTGTAGGGTTTGTAGAGCAAAAAAATTGCAAGTATGTTGAATTTGTGCGTTGCAATCCAAATAAAAATAATGTTAGCGATAAGATATTACAGCCCGTAATACACTGAAAGGCCCGAAAGGACACCCTTGCTGAAGTAAAAAGTCGGACACCTGTAGCGAGAGAAACTTCAATTAAGGACTGAAAAAATGGCTAATACAATTGACACAGCCTTTATCAAGCAGTTTGAAACCGAAGTTCATATGGCGTATCAACGTATGGGTTCTAAGCTACGGAATACTGTACGTACTTCAAATGTAACAGGTTCAACTGCTCGTTTCCAAGTTATTGGAAAAGGCACTGCAAGTACTAAGTCTCGAAATGGTAATGTAACTCCAATGGAATTGGCGCACACTACTGTAGAGGCAACAATGGCTGATCATTATGCTGCTGAGTATATTGATAAGCTAGACGAACTAAAGATCAATATTAATGAGCGTCAAGCTGTAGCGCAATCTGCTGCTGCTGCTTTGGGTCGTAAGACTGACGAGATTATCACCACTGCAATGGATGCTGGTGCTAACTCAACTCAGATTCACGATACAGGTAGTGCGCTTGAAAAAGCTGATTTGCTTTCTCTATTTCAAACATTTGGCAATGAAGATATTCCAGAAGATGGGCAACGCTATTTAGCTATGTCACCTGCTGGCTTTGCTGACCTGTTTGCAATTACAGAGTTTGCATCATCTGACTTTGTTGGTCCGCAAAATCTACCGTTTGCTGGTGGTATGACAATGAAAGAGTTCTTGGGTTTCAAGATTTTCTCAACGTCTTCCGTAGCTGGTGGTAAGAATTTTGCTTATCATACTTCTGCTGTTGGCTTAGGCGTGAACTCTGATGTTCAAACTGAAGTTAACTATGTTGCAGAAAAAGTCTCACACTTAACCACATCTATGATGTCAATGGGTTCTGTCGTTATTGATGACGATGGCGTCTTTGAAGTCCTAGATAACAACTAAGGAGTTATAGAATGGCTTACGCAGCAAGTGGTCTTACTCGTGTTGGTGGAGACTCAAATGGAAGTTTGTGGATGTATCGTTCAGCAGATGCAATAGCTACTGTTAGAGCATCTGGATATTTTAACAATGCAGCAAATATGCTTGGTGTTCGTGACTTGGTAATTGTTCAAGACACAAATGTACCAACAACAAGCTTATGTAGTGTTCTTTCTAACACTGGTTCTGTAGTTGATATTTCAGACGGCACTGCCGTTTCTGAAACTGACACTGACTAATAAAGGGATGGGGGTTTCGGCCCCCATACTAACATGCCAACAATAGCTGATACCGCAGTAAAAATAGCGTCTCGCGCATCCATTTTGATTGGTGGTGACGCGATTCAATCTTTTTCAGATGGAACAACAGAATCAGATGTTTGTAATAATATTTACGAAGATGTGGTTCAATCTTGTTTAACAAGAACACGTTGGAGATTTGCGACAAATCAACAGCAAATTGGTAGGCTTACAGATGCACCAACAGGAAGGTTCGATGCTGCTTATCAACTCCCTTCTGACACACTGATGGTAAATGCGATTACTGTTCAGGACTTACCTATTAAATATGATGTTTACGGAAACAAAGCTTTCTGTAATGCGGACAGTGCTGATGTTGTGATTGCTGATTATATCTTTAGGGTAACTGAAGAAAACTGGCCTCCATATTTTATTCTTGGGGTTGAGTTTTTTCTAGCTAGTATTCTTGCAATATCTGTTGCTCGTGATGGAGCTTTAGGTTCAGCAATGGAGCTAAAAGCTGAACAGCAAATGAGAAAAGCAAGAACGCTTGATTCACAACAGCAAACTACAAGAAAGCTCAATACTTCGAGGTTTATTGCACAAAGGCGTAGCTAATGCAGAAAGTTAGAGTTCCGATTAATAGCTTTCAGTTTGGCGAAGTAAGTGACTCTCTTTCAATGAGAGTAGATAGTCCTGTTTATGCTTCCTCTGTTCAGACATTACAAAACATGGTTGTTATGCCAGAGGGTTCTGTAATCAAGCGCTATGGCGCTAAACATATGGCTAAGTATGGTGGCATTACATACGATGCTAGTAATACAGAACAATCTCATTTATTTCCTTTTATCTACGATGAGAACGAAGAGTATATAGTTGCTGTACAGCATCAACAAATAAGAGTTTATCAGGTTAATGTTACAACTTTAACTCAGCGTTTGAATACAACAACAGATAAAGATGGTGTTACTTTACCCTTTGATAAAGTATATCTTCAGGAATATACTGTAGCTCAACTTGGGAATGACATGTTTATCTGTCATCCATTGTTTGCTCCTAGAGTATTACGCAGAACAAGTGCTACTAGCTTTCATGTTAGAACATTTGCTTTCGATCAAAGAGCTGACTCACTTGTTACTTTTCAACCGTATTCACGTTTTGCAGATACGAATGTAAAGCTTGATCCAGATGCTTCTAGCGGAGATAACATAGATTTTAGCATTTATACTACAGATGGCACTACTGATGATGATTTTTATTTTAGTGGAACAAACTCATCTGGGGCTGGTAACTTAACATTAAATGGCGGCGCGACTGCTGCTTTTGATAATTCTGTAGAAATAAGTGTAACATCTACTGGGAATATTAGTGGTGTAACATTTACTTTTACTGGAACAGATCAGGACGGTGCTGCACTTACTGATTATATAGATGGCCCTAACAATGGAACTGTATATGTTCCTCGTATGTTTAAATCTATTTCAACTGTTTATGCAAATGGTAACTTTGCTACAACTGTTAAAATTGGTCATACAAACAAAAGAGGTATTACTTATTTAGACACTACTGGTTCTAAGTCAGCAACTCTTAGAACAGGTAATTATGCTAGCTCAAAACATTTAGATGTTTTAATGAGGTATCATAAAAATGAAATAAAAATAGATACAGTTTATAATTCTAATCAGTTTCGAGCAGATATTCTTAATTCTCTTTCGACAAGATTAGAAATAGAGAATCCTCTTAGGACTAATAATAATAGTAATAAGGTTGAAGTAAGCCAGCCTCAGCATGGATTTTCTGTAGGTGATACTATTAATGTTGAAAACGCAGATGCTCTTGGTGGTATAAATATAGCAAATATAAATGGTTCTAGAACAATATATCAAATTATTGATGAGAATACTTATAGTTATACGGCTGGTGCTACTGCAAATGCCTCTGCTGATGGTGGTGGTTTTCCTAGAATTGAAAGTGATGCGCCAACAACTGATTTTGATGAGCAATCATTTTCTGAAGTAAGGGGATACCCTGCTGCTGTTGAATTTCATCAAAACCGTTTAGTCTTTGCTGGTACACTAGATGAGCCTGATACTTTATTTTTTAGTAAGATTGGTAGCTTTGCTAATTTTGATGTAGGTACTGCTGCTGATGATGATGCTATACAAGTTACTGCTGCTACTGGTGATGTTAATGAAATACGATACTTAGTTTCTAACAGAGATTTGCAAATCTTTGCTGCTGGTGCAGAGTTGTATATTCCTACATTTCAAAATCAACCATTAACACCAACTAACTTACAGATTAAAAAACAAACTCCTTTTGGTATTTCTCATGTGCAGCCAATAGAGCTTGATGGGGCTACTTTGTTTGTTCAGCGTAACGGTAAGGTTGTTAGAGAGTATTTATTTACAGATGGAGAGGATGCTTATACTTCTGTGCCTGTATCTAGTATAGCTTCACATATGATTGATACGCCAAGATATATGGCGGTTGTTCATAGTGGGTTTGGTCAACCAGATTCTTATGCAGCTATGACTACGACAGGTAATAACTTAATTATATTCTCTTCGAATAGAGCTGAAAGAAAAGCATCTTGGGTACAGTTTAATACCGCAGGTAAATTTGCTTCTGTCTGTGCTATTGAGGACAGATTGTTTGCTGAGATTTACGATACGAGTGGACAGCTTCATCTCTGTGAGTTTGCGCCTAAATCAACTCAAAATGTTGGCTTAGACATTTGGTTACATGGACTTATTTTAAACAATGAGGTTGATGTAGGTTCTGCATATAATCAAAACGATGTTGTTGATGTTATAGGAACTGATGTTGTTGACGGTTATCAGGAATACTTAGGAACATTTACTGTTGATTCTAATGATAAAATTAACCTTTCTGCATATTCTGGTTTAGGCCATACATATGTTTATGTTGGCAAGAGGTTTGATGCTAAAATTGTTACTAATGAAATAGATGCTTCTATGGGCAATGGCCCTGTAACTGGTGAAGTAAGGGGGATTGGAAGAATACTTCTTGATGTAAAGGATGCTTTCTCTCTCAAGGTAAACAATAAAAACATATCTATTTCTAGTAAAACAAATCCTGATACAGCAAGTCAGTCAATACTTGATCCTATAGTTGGCAAGAAAGAGATAAGAACAACGGGTTATACTCGTAGCCCCCAAGTTACAATCGAGCAATCAGAGCCATTACCACTACAGGTTAATGGCTTAGTAGTGGAGTTAATAGTTTAATGTCAGCAGAACTAATGATAGCAGCAGCAGTTTTAAATGCTGGGGGTCAATTAATTAGCGGCATAGGTGCAAAGCAAGAAGCTCGATTAAATGCTTTTCAGTTTGGAACTGAGGATAAATTAAATAAAGTATTAGCAATGCAACAAGCTCAAGCAAGAAGAGAAGAGTATGATTTGGCAACATCTGCTAACATTGCTGCTTTTGCTGCTGCTGGTCGTGACGTTACTACTGATAGAAGTGTTGAAGCTTTCTTAGAAAGAAATAAAGAAATCTTAGAAAAAGATATATCAAGAATAGATCAGCAAGCTCGGTTTCAATCTATGAAAACATCTTTGGGGCAAATGACAGAAAGAAGGCGTGGTCGCAATGCTTTATATTCTTCTTTGTTTAGTGCCGCTGGTACTGCTGGTGAGACTATATATAAGTTAGATCAGGCAAAAGCCCCCGATGGAGTTAAAGAATAATGGCTGTAATAAAACAAAGAACACAAGTTTTTAATCAGCCAGTAGGTATTGTGCAAACAAGGGCTGGTGGTTCTGATGTAGGTGAATCAATAAGCAATGCTGCTAGTCGTTTGTCTCAGCTTGCTTACAGAGAGGCTGCTATTAATGCTGAAGAAACTGGTAAGAGAGCTGGTCTTTCTCAATCGTCAGATAGAATAACAACAATAAATCCATTAACAAATGAGCCAGAAGCTTTTACTCCACCATCTAACTTTGGTACTATTGCTGCTAGATCATATCAAAATATGATTGATAGGCGTTTTGAAGAATCTATTTTATCTGAGTTTGAAACTGCTGGTAAGGAAATAGCTGAAACTTCTAAGAATGCCCTTCAATATAAAGATAGCATGGCTAAGTATGTTAAGGCTATGTACAATGCTGAGGGCGAAGCAACGCCTTATAGCACATTTATTCAAGAATCTGGCAAGAATTATGTTGCTTCTACTTACGCTAACTTAGCTCAGAAAGAAGCTGAGGATGCAAAAGAATCTTTGATTAAAAGTGAATTAAAAAACTTATTCAGAAATGAAATAAAAATATCACAGATGATTTTTTCTGGTGGTGATACTCAAAGTATTAATGATGGTATTACTTCTGAAAGAGTAAGGGTTGAAGACCTTTTTGAAGCTAATGCTATTACTGGTCCACAGTATAGAGATTACCATAATAAATTAGATGGCTTGCAAGCTCTTTCTGCAAATATGGAATTGTCTGTATTGTATTCATCAATGTCAAAGATGGATCAGGAAACATTCAAAGCAGGTTTACAAAATCCAAACTTAATAAGTGACTTGTCTGTAAAGCTTGAAAAGCCAAGATTAAAATTACTAACAGTGCAAGCATTGAATGGTATGGATGCTAGTAAGTTAGCTACTGGTTTAGATTCTTATAGTCAAAATATAGAAAATATTGATGCTATTTCTGAGTCACAATATATTGGTCAAAATAGGTCTAAGATTAGCGCATCAATAACTTCAGAAGAGTTCTTTAAAATTACAGAATCTCTTTCTCCAGAAAACAAAGCTGATTTTAATCTTTATTATTTAGAGCAGGTTTTTGATACTGTGGGGAAAACTTCCCCTCAATTAGAAAAGCTTGAAGAAATTTTATTAACAAGTGGCCCAATAGATTTTAATCAAATTAATCGTTTTGTTCCTGAAGATTTACGTCCAACGGTAAAAGCTGTTTTAACAGAGCTATCAGATGATGATAGGGAAAGTCTTGCAAAAGAAATAGGAGAAAGAAGAGCTTCTCTTTCTAGGGTAGAATCTACAGAGAAAAATAAACAAGAGGCATTACTTAGGAAACAAATTAATAATATTTTAGATGACGATGCTGATTTTAACAAAATTAATTTACAAAGTCTTATTTTAAGAATTAAAGGTTCTAAAATAGATTCAAGAATTAAAGACACATTAATTCGAAGAACAGAAGAAACATTTGTTACAAGATCAATTAGAGAAGCTGAAACAATACGAAACCCATCTTTAGGTGATTTAGAGTATGTTCTTAATAAGATAGATTCTGATAGCTTAAATATAAAAGAAGTTCCAAGTAAAGAAGCGGCGCAGTTACATACATTATATAGAAAAGCATATAAGATAAATCCTTCGACTGTAACTCGTGAACTTAATACAAGAATTAATGGCGTAAAAAATAATACAAAGAAAGTAATTCAAACAACTAGATTACAAACAATAGAAGACGCAATAAAGAATAAAATTTCTGTATCTGAAAATGACAAAAGTTTTTATTTTGATGAAAAGCTAAAAGGTCAAGTTATTACTACAAATAATATGTTTGAGTATCCTTCTATTGTGGATGCTCTTAATTCTGGTGTTATGCCTAAGCAAACAGTTATTGCAATGGAAAGCACATTAAATAGCAATGATGAAGAACAAATCAAAAGCGCAATACAAATCTTTGAACAATATTCTAATCTTGATGCTCGAACAGATGACGGACGAGTAAGCAAGCTTGATTTAATGCGTCAGTCACTTTCGCCAACAGCTTATGCTTTCTACTCTGCGCTAAGTATTGTTGCTAGAGATGAGCTAGTTGAGCCTCTTTCAATAGCCTTAGAGTTCAGAGCATACGAAGGAAATATATTAGAAGATATAAAACAAGACCTTGGTAAAAGTCTCAACTCAAAGTTATCAGAAACTCCAATGAGCGATAACTATAAAAAAGAAATTAGTGCTTTTATTAAAATGCAAAAAGTAAGAGGTAATCTAATTACTGATGATCTTATTAGTGATTTAATTGATAACTATACTTCTAAGATGGAAGTTGATGAATCTGTAACTGGTCTTTTTGTTGGTGATAAAACTGTTTATGCTAGGAATTTATTTTTTACTGATGATGAGATTATAAAAAATAGAGTTCTTTTGTCAGACACATTAGCTGATTCTGGTCAGTTTGATGAATTGCTAAGGGGCGGTACTATTGTAGATCAAAGTCTTTTTGGATTGCGTGCTGCTTTGGGTGAAGATTATTTATTAAGACCTAGAGCAATTATAGAAGCTTTTACTTCTGGAGTTGCCGCAAATGAAGAATTAAGTGATAGGGCCAGAATGAGAGCTGGCATGAAAACTCTTAATTTTGATTTAGCTTATAGACCTGTTGTATCTGCTTTTAATGAGGGTGAGTCTACTTATGAAGTAGGGTATATGAATATGGCTGGTGGGTTTATGCCCATTATTATTAATGGCGATCCATTTTTATTACAAAAAGAAAGAGATCAAGACGTAGCTAAAGCTGAGTTAAGAAATGCAAGGTACAATAATTTTGTTGTATCAACAAATACTTTAGCCCCTGCAAAAGATAGAGCCACAGCAGAAATTAAATATCTCGCAACATTAGATCATATGAATGAAGAGCTTTTTACTTCTGGAAAGGATTATAATAGGTTTTTATCAATATTTATGGATGATACTACTGCTCTTGAAATATACAAAGAACAAAGAGAAGAATATTTAAAAGCAGGTCGGCTTAGAATTACTGTTGAGGAGTTTGCTAATTAATGGAAATTACTGTTCCTAAAGCATTACCATTTAATACTGGTGGCCGACTTCCTGAAAGAGAAGCTCCAACTTTGGGCGAAACTGGTAATGCTCAGTATCTAAGATATTTAAGTCCTATTGCTAACAAGTTAAATTTTTATACAAGAACAAGCACTTACGATCCTGATTCCCAGGAAAGAATTGAGGATTTTATAAAAGGTAATGAATTAAATGAAAATGATGCTCGTTATTTAAGAAGTTTTGGGATTGGTTCTTCAGAAAACTTTTCTGCTGCACTTAAATTTATTGAGAATAGAAGAAAGAATCAGAGTGTTTTAAATAGATCAACAGGTTTAAATTTATTTGTTACCGATCCTAGTTTGCATGTATCTTTGGGAATCCCTGCTGGTGGAATACTTGCTTCGAAGTATTTAAAAGGCACACTTAATAATGTAAGTCAGTCTGTAAGTCTTGGTGAGCGTGCTTACTTTGCTTATCCAAAACATGCTTCTTCTGTTTTGCAAGATGCTGCTCGAGCAAGATTTGTTTTAAGAAATGCGCCTGTTGATTTAGCAAAGCTTGGTGCATTGGATGCTGCTGTTGTAGAGGGTAGTTTAAGTCTTACTGAAGCATTGACTGAAATAAGTGGTGGTGAAGACCCAGTAGAAGAGCTTACTAATGCTAGTTTGTGGACTATAGGTTCAACAGCTATTGGTGGTGCTTTGGGTTATACACTTGGCCTTGCTGTTCCTAGACCAGAAGCAGCTAAAACAAGAAAGCAGAACTTTAATAATAACTATAGAGATTATTTAAACAGCGTTTCTGAAAAACCTTTAGAAACAGGTGAGGATATTTCTTATGCTGGTTCTTGGTTTGCTAATTCTCCTTTTATGAAAGCTGTGCCAACGCCAGTTAGGGCAACCGTACAAGATAAAAAGTTACCTGATTGGCCTAAAGAAGAAATGCTTGATCTTGGTGGTGATAACGGTTGGCCTTTTATTGCAAATCAAATTGGTAAAAGTGTTGGCAACTCTGCTTTTACTGAGATTGGCCGTAGGCAGGGCGATTGGTTCCAAGCTCTTGATGTTATTAACAGAGACTATAGAAAAATAAGTAAATATGGTCCAGTTGAATTTTTTAATGTACCAGTTGGTGAGTATCTTGAGCGTGTAAGAAACAAGTTAGGTCGTCAAGATAGTGTGCCTCCTGATCAATGGTACACTCGCATTGGTCGCTTAATGATTGATGAAGTACCTTATGAAAAGATGACTCCAGAGGAAGCCAGCTCAGTACAAGCTGCACGTAGCTTCTTTGAAAAATATGCAAAAGAGTTAGAAGAAGAAGGCTTAATAAATGCAAAGGATGTATTTGAAGACAGCTATTTAAAAAATGTTGGTCGCCAGATGGAGCTTCAAAGCGTTACTAGAAGTATTATTGAGCAAAATAAAAAATGGATGACTCCGCAACGTGATAGACTTTCACAAGATATAGAAAAAGTAACAAACAAACTAAAGCAACTAAATAAAACGGCAACAACAAGAGGTCTTACAAAGAACCAAGTTAAGTTTAAAAAGGACTTGGAAGACGAACTTGTTATGAAGCAAACTATAATTGGTAAGTTTGATGATGCTTTTGAAAAAATTAATAATGCTAAAAATATAGAAGAGCTTGCTTTGTTATATAACCAGCTTGATCTGACGCCCGATATGACGGCTGCTTTAAAAAAGCTTTCTGAGTCTATGGATGAAACAAGGGGTCGAATAGACAATGCTCTTGAGGTTTTAGAACGTGGAGTCACTAAAGAATCTACTGGTAATTATTTAATGAGAATATTTAACCGTAGGGCTATTGAGGCTGATCGTGATGGTTTTAAAGCTATTTTGTATAAATGGTTTAAAGACAACAATGAGGTTATTGTAAAAGGTGATGACGGATTATTTAAGTTTCAACAGCTTTCTACTGAACCTGCTGCTGTTGAACGCAGAGTAAATGAAACTATAGAAAACATTTTAGGTGAAACTGATGAAGATGCTGTTGATGCAATCTTTACAGGTTTTGGTCGTAGCGGTCCACTTGTATCAAGACGATTAAATATTCCTAATGCTTTAGTAAAAGATTTTATTGTGACAGACATTAAGGAATTAATGATTGCTTACACCAATAGAGTAGCACCTAAGATTGAAT
>Ga0209193_1000866_pt1 | contig 17393 bp, 7 predicted proteins | sample COGITO_mtgs_1003_FD_185515 | JGI IMG/M metagenome (GOLD analysis project Ga0209193, IMG submission 185515) | Pelagic marine microbial communities from North Sea - COGITO_mtgs_100330 (SPAdes) (version 2) | ecosystem: Environmental > Aquatic > Marine > Epipelagic ... | reverse complement strand
AGTAACTGGATTCGGATTAAACTTAGATTTATCTGATATCAACTTTGGAATGGTGTACAAATTCTAATTTGTAACAAACTATAAGTATTTAAAACCCGGAGCTAGGCTTCGGGTTTTTTTGTGTTTTATAATAAGTGAATTGCTTAATACAACTAATTTATTTTTAGGCTATTATTTAACATAGTACCCAAAAAAAATAATGTATTTTTATCTATGTTTAAAAAAGTGAGTGTTTACATTAAACAAAAAACTATGATAGGTAAAAAAACGTTTTTCTTCATGTCTTTTCTAATTTGCAGTTTAACAATAACTGCTCAACAGTTAACTACACAAATATCTAACACTGATAGCTCACCTACATTAATTTTAACGCCAAAAAGCTTTCATGTCTCACAACCTGTTAGAGACATGCCTGTTTGTGATGACCTTTCAACCTTTGATGGTTTTATAGTCCCTAAAGATGGTCACAACACATCGGCTACTATGAGTGACAAGAGAACAAGAAAACTCAATCACTTAAAATCTGCGGGCAAAAGCAGTACACAAACAGACCCCCTCTTATCTAATTCATACCAGGCGTTACATGAAACCCAAACAAGAGCCCCTCTTACTTCTTTTGAAGGTATTGGCGCTAATGTAAGCCCTCCAGATCCCTCAATGGCAGTGGGGCCAAACCACATTGTAACTATGGAAAACGGTGTATGGGCTGTGTATGACAAAAACGGAACTATAGCTTCTTCATTTCCAAAACCATTAAATCAACCATTATCTGGACCCAATCACGCAGACAATGCAGGTGATCCAGTTGTAATGTATGATAGAGAAGCAGATAGATGGTTTATTTCTCAGTTTCAATTATCAGGGAGTGCCTCTTTAAGTGATGATGTATTTTTAATAGGTATTTCTGTAACACCAGATCCTACTGGAGCTTATTATGTGTATGAATATGAATTAGGAGCAGGAAACGATTATCCCCACTACGGGGTATGGGGAGACTCTTATGTTACAGCTGGAAACTTTACAGGTGCTCAAAAAGTATATACTTTTAACAGAACAAAAATGCTAGCCGGAGACTCCTCTGCAGAAATTGCTGGTTTTTCTCCAGCAAGTTTAGGAGCTTCAGGGTTTGCGGCACCAATACCAGTGCATAGCGAGGCGGCTGGAGCAGCAACGGGAGCTATTAAAATAGTGTATTACCAAGATGATGCATTTTCTGGAGTAAGCTCAGACCACATTGGTATGTGGAATATTGATATGGATTGGAGTGATATTAATTCTTCTTCTATATCTGCAAAAATAGAAATACCAACAGCCGCGTTTGATGCTGCAATTGCTGGTGGGTTTGCAAATTTACAGCAACCAGGAACATCACAACGTATAGACGCCATTGTTGGAGCTGTAATGAATATGAGCCACTGGTATAAATTTGACACCTATGAATCTATTTTATTAAACTGGGTTGTAGAAATAACAAATGGCTCTCAAATTTCAGGTATTAGATGGGTAGAATTACGAAGCACAAACAATGGCGGATCGTGGAGCGTATATCAAGAAGGAACCTTTACAGATCCAACGGGTAATGATTCAGTGTTTATGGGCTGTATTGCTATGGATAAACAAGGAAATATTGGCCTTGGATATACTAAAACAGGAGCTGCCACATACCCTTCTCTTTACTACACAGGAAGAATGGCTAGTGACCCTCTAGGGACCATGACCGTTGCAGAAGATTTAGTAATAGCTGGATCAACAGTGACAACCAATGACAGGTATGGAGATTACGGACAAGGAGTAAGAGACCCTAGCGATGATTTAACATTCTGGGTAACCTCTGAGTATTCTGGAGCTCCTGATAAAAAAGTACGTGTTTACTCTTTTAAATTAGGTACAGATTATGATGATAATGTAGCGATTACTGCAATTACCAATCCTGTTTCTGGAGCTGGGCTTAGTAGTACACAAACTGTAACAGTAACAATTGCTAATACTGGTTTAAATGCACAATCAAATATTCCTCTACAACTTAGTTTAGATGGAACACTTGTAGCCTCTGAGGTATTTACTGGAAGTATTTCTGGGGGTAGCTCAACAAGTTACAGCTTTACCCAAACCATAGATGTATCTACAATAGGCCAAGACTACACAATAGAGGCTTGTACTAATTTATCTGGTGATCAAGAGACAACTAATGACTGTTTCACTGCCAATGTAAGTAATCTTGTTGGCATAGATTTAACGGTAACTGCCATCATAGACCCCAAAACTAATGTGGGGCTCACAAGTACTGAAGACATTACCTTCACACTTGAAAATATAGGTGGGCAAGACCAATCAAACATACCTATAAGTTTTACAATTGATGGGGGAACACCAATAAATGCAAACTATTCTGGCCCTCTAAATGCCGGAGAGGTTATTAATCTAACCCTAGCTGGAGTTGCAGATGTGTCTGTAACTGGAGCACATACAATTTGTGTAACCATTAACCAACTTGGAGATCAAGACACAAGTAATGATTTATTTTGTGTAAACCTCATAAATATGGATTGTACTGGAGCTGCAACTACATCTGGCTCAACTGCATGTAGTAGTGATGGAATTAAACGATTTATATTAGGAAGTATTGATGTGGATGATGGTGGTTCTGGATGTAATACAGAGAATGACGCTGGAATTGTTGGATACGCCAACAGAACGTACTTATCTACAGATTTAGATAGAGCTTCTGGAGAAAACACACATCTTTTACAAGCACAAACAAATTGGGGAACCCAAAACCTTAGCGCATGGATTGACTTTAATGATAATGGGATATTTGAAAGTACAGAATTATTAATTAATCAAGCATACACTATTGAAGACCAACTTGAAGATTTTGATTTAGTAATTCCTACAAATGCAACTTTAGGAGCACACATTCTGAGGCTAAAATCTTTTGATAATAGCGCTTCTGGAGACCCAACAAATCCATGTGGGGACGTTGCTTATGGAGAAATTCATGACTATACGGTAAACATTATAGATTCTAATTATATATCTTGGATTGGAGTAGCAAACACTTCTTGGAACAATACATTAAATTGGAGTACGGGAGTTATTCCTACAAGCAGTGATATTGTTGTAATTGACGGTACTTTTAACAACGAGCCTTCAATAGCTTCCAGCACAAACGCTACAGCTAAATCAGTAACTGTAGCTGCAGGAAATACTTTAACTATAGACGAGACTTCTTCTTTAACAGTTTCTGGAGATTTTACAAATTCTGGAACTGTTACCCTAAACTCTACCGAGGATGATTTCTCTTCATTAATTGTAACAGGTACAGCTATTGGAAACATTGTATATAATAGGTATGTAAACTCTTATGATACAAACGCCCTTGGTGGTGGTTGGGATTTAATAGGAGCCCCTGCCGGTATGACTATTTCAGCTTTTATAGCTGCAAATGGAGAAGCTGGATCTGACGTTATAAAAGTTCTTGGAACTAATTACGCCTTTAGCCAATATGATAATGCAACAGGACAGTGGAATAGATATGCAACAGCCTCACAAATAGGAAGTTTTGAGGCTGGTCAAGGATACTCTATGGCAACGAATGCTGGAGATGGTGCAACCGTAGCATTTACTGGTGCTATGCAAACAACAACTCAAAGTATTAATGTTATTAATAATGATGGTTTAAACAATGTTGGTATAAGATGGAATTTGGTGTCAAACCCTTTCCCGTCATACATTAACGGAAATACTGCTGCCGAAGCAGTCAACAATTTTATGGATGTTAATAGCGGTGTTATTGACGGTAGTTTTCTAGGTGTCTATGGTTGGAATGGCTCTAGCTATACAACGTACAATAATACTTCTGATGCTTTTTCTATCGCTCCTGGTCAAGGATTTTGGGTAGCAGCATTAAACACTGCAAATACACCCCTTGATTTCACAACAGCTATGCGTACCACTACCGGCAGTGGAGATTTTGTTGCAGGACCTCAACCTCTTGTCTATAAACTAGAATTAAAACTATTTAATGGAGAGACCCCAAAGGCTGCAACTAAGTTCTACTTTAGAGATGGACTTTCTCTAGATCTTGATCCTGGATATGATGCAGGTGCCTATAACCAATCAACCAAGTTAAGTACAAGATTACCTCAGGGGAGTCAAGAATTTGCATTTGAAATAAACGCTATGGGTATAGATGCGTTGCAAAACACCAGAGTGCCACTAGAGATAAGACAAAATGCAGGACAGGAATTTAGTGTTAGTATTGCAGATATGGAGCTGCCTCAAGATATCTACGTGTATCTAGAAGATACTTTAAACGGCACCCTTACCTCACTAAAAGAGGGAGATTTTGAGCTAACAGCTCAAAGTGATATTAGCGGAGCAGATAGATTCTTCATAGTATTTAAAGACAACAGTGTACTCTCCAGTGGAGACACCCTTGGTATAAACGCTCTTAATGTATACAAAGCAAATACAGACAGTTTTGTAACCATAACCGGTATTAGCCTAGAGTTAGGACAGTTAAACGCTACCATATATAACATACTAGGGCAAACAGTGCGTGAAAAAGCGTTAAACCCAACAACTGCAACCCAGACTATCTCTACCCAAGGCCTAGTAAGTGGCGTGTATATTGTACAGTTAAGATCAGGGAATCAAATATTTATTAAAAATATAATTATAGAATAGCTATTTTTTTGTTTTATCAAATTTAATAAAACAAAAAGGTGTTCTTTTATATATTTTTTAAAAAAAACTAATTAGACATATTTAAATAAAGAATTTTATAAATGAAAAGGACTATTAAATTATTGACTTCGTTTGTGTTTTTTTGTAGTTTATTGCACACTAATGCTCAAATACAATCTCAACCAAACAATAATTCCTTAAACCAACAAGGTGTTAACCTTATAAAACTAGTGCAAGATAAAGATGCGCAAAATGTAAGCTATATCATAACAGCTCAACATAAGAGCAGGACCAGCGGTATACATCACATGTATTTACGCCAAGCGGTGAACGGAATTGAAATAATTGGTACTGAATCGAGTATTCACAATACTCAAGATGGAACCATTGTTAAAAAACATAATAATTTTGTGAAAGATATTGGCATAACTGTTAAAAACACCTCACCTGGTATTTCATCCTCTCAAGCTATAAATAGTGTAGCCCAGCAAATGGGATATACTATATCAAGTATTCAAGAAATTGAGCGCAAGGGAACTATAAATCAAGAGATACTTTACAATAAAGCAGGTATTTCTGCTTCAAATATACCCGTGAAACTTGCCTATTTACATCAAAAAGGGCAAGAAACAACTATGGTTTGGCAACTCTCTGTGGAAGAAATTGACTCAACAGATTGGTGGGAGTTTTTAGTACATGCGGGTACAGGAGCTATAATCAGTAAATTAAATTACACCGTTTCTTGTTTCACTGATGAACACAATCATAATTCTTGCAATGATATAGCAGATACAGAAGAAAAAGCTTCAACCTTAAATGCAATCTATGAAATAGAAAATTCATCAGCTTTGATGGTAGGAAGTTACAATGTGATTGCCATGCCTGATGAATCTCCTCAACATGGTTCTGGAGGAAGGCAAGTAGTTGTTAATCCAGATAATGCGATCGCTTCTCCTTTTGGATGGCATGATACCGATGGAGTTGCAGGGGCTGAATCAAATTATACAGTTGGAAATAATACCGATGCCTATGATGACAGAACAAGTACCGCATCAGGAAGTGGAAGTGGTGTCAATAGTGAACGTGCCTTTGGAGATACAGGTCTTGTTTTCAACGATCCATTCAATACAGACGTTACAGCAGCAGGAACCAATGGTAGTATTTTTGCTGCTGTAACCAATTTATTTTATTGGGCAAACATCATCCATGATATAAGCTATCTGTATGGGTTTGATGAAGCTGCTGGTAATTTCCAAGAAAATAATTACGGTAATGGTGGTATTGGTGGAGATTCAGTGAGATCAGAAGCACAAGACGGATCAGGAACTTGTAATGCAAATTTTTCTACTCCCGCCGATGGATCTAAGGGAAGAATGCAAATGTATGTGTGTAATTCTCGTGATGGAGATTTTGATAATGGTGTAATTGCGCATGAATATGGACATGGTATTTCAACAAGATTGACAGGAGGTGCTAGTAATTCAGGGTGTCTAAGTAGTTTTTCTACTCCAGAACAAATGGGAGAGGGCTGGAGTGACTTTTATGGCCTTTTGTTAACGATGGAAACCGGTGATTCTAGGTCCGATGCCAGAGGAATTGGAACCTGGTTAGTTGGCGAGGGACCCAATGGTGAAGGGATCAGACCAACGCCTTACAGCACTGATTTTGCAGTAAATGGCACAACTTATAGCGCCTTACCATCAGCGATAGTACCTCATGGTGTCGGTTATGTTTGGGCAACCATGTTATGGGAACTCACCTGGGATTTAATAGATGACCAAGGATTTGATACCGATTTTTATACTGGATCTGGAGGTAATAATATTGCCCTAAACTTGGTAACCGAAGGAATGAAATTTCAACCCTGTAGCCCAGGGTTTGTAGATGGCAGAGATGCGATACTCGATGCAGATAACGCACTGTATGGTGGAGCCTACAGTTGTATTATTTGGGAGGCCTTTGCAAGGAGAGGTCTTGGCTACAGCGCAAGCCAAGGTAGTTCATCAAGTATTTCTGATGGCTCAGAAGCCTTCGATCTACCCCCAGGACTAGGATCACCTAGTCTAGACACTATAGGCTCTTCATGTATAACTAATGGTACACAAAGTGGCTTGGGTGGCGGAACACCAACTGGTGGAGTTTACAGTGGTATTGGAGTAACCGATGACGCAAATGGAACTACTTATACATTTGATCCTGCAGTAAACGGAGTTGGATCTGTAGTAGTATCATACTCCCTGACCAATATCTGTACGAGTGCCAGTGAGATAGACACAGATACTATCGTCGTTGGAGACGGTTCAATTGCTTTAGTATGCCCTGCAGATATTACTTCTTGTTCTACAGACATCAATTATGATTTTCCAAGACCAAGTGATGGTTGTTTTGGTAGAAGTGCAAACGAATTAAACCAGAATAACACAGAAACTATAAATAGTGGGATAGATTGTGCAAGTGATACCTCGGGTCACTTACGTAGATTCAATTTAACAACTGAAGGTGTTGTGAGAGATTACCTTGTTACCGGAATTGATGTCGGAATTAATTCTACAACAGGTGCCAACATTATTGTAAATATTTATTTGGATAATACCATCGACAATGCAATCACTACATATCGGGTACCAATTTCAGACGTAGTAACACCATACGCTTCTGTTACTAGTGCAGTACCATCTGGATCTAATTTTGTACATAGCGTACCTTTCGATTTATTTTTACCAGCAGCTACGGCATTTACTGTTGAGGTGATATCTCCGGCATCTCAAGACTTTATGATTGGTTATAATAACTCTGGAGTAACTAATGACCCGGATGCAACTGCAATAGCTTACACTAGTTGTCTTAGTAATCTGGATTATAGTGATTTATCAACCGTTTCAACGCTGGGAGGAAATGCTGTATTAATTAAAGTTCAGGGAACAGAAAGTGATACCCTGACCACCACACAAACTACTGGTTTAACTACTGGTGAAATTTTCCCTTTTGGTACAACTACTAATACTTTTGAAACAACTGATGGCACAAATACCGTGAGTTGTTCTTTTGATGTGAATGTTGTAACATCAAATTGTGTGTCTTGGACAGGAGCAGCAAACACCTCTTGGAACAATACATCAAATTGGAGTACGGGAGTTATTCCTGCAAGCAGTGATGTTGTTGTAATTGACGGTGCTTTTACCAATGAACCTATACTATCAAACACAGACCAAAGTGTCCAATCTGTTTATATAGCAAAGGAAAACACACTAACCATCGACCAGACCTCTTCTTTAACAGTTTCTGGAAACTTTACAAATTCTGGAACTGTTACCCTAAACTCAACAGCAGATGATTTCTCTTCTTTAATTGTAGAAGGAACAGCTACGGGAGATGTCATATACAACAGATATGTAAATGCGTATAGTGCAACTGCAGGTGGTGGTTGGGACGGCACAGGCCCGCCAGTTGCCATGTCTATTGCAGATTTTATTTCAGATAATACGGGTGTTATCTATCAAGTTGGTGATACCTATGCCCTTGGGCCTTTTAATAATCTTACCAACCAATACGAGTATTATACCACTACCACTGGGCCTTCTGCAGGAGCCTTCACTGCCGCAAAAGGATATACTATGGCAACCACCAATACAAATGGAGCTACTGTAAAATACACAGGAACCATAGCTACAACATCCCAAAGCATAGATGTAATAAACAATAACGACGCAAACGGTGGTGTTGGTAGAAGATGGAATTTTGTTTCTAACCCATACCCATCATACATTAACGGAAACACTAATGCAGCAGCTGTCAATAATTTTTTGGATGTAAATAGCGGCGTTCTTGACGCTACTTACACGGGTGTTTATGGTTGGAATGGATCTAGCTATGACATATATAACCAACTAGATGGCGCCTTTTCAATAGCCCCTGGACAAGGGTTTTTTGTAGCAGCAGCTAGCAGCTCTAATACAGCGCTAGATTTTACACCTGCTATGCGTACTACTAACGGCAGTGGAGATTTTATTTTAGGACCTCAGCCTCTTGTCCATAAACTAGAATTAAAACTATTTAATGGAGAGATGCAAAAGGCAAAGACAAATATTTACTTTAAAAATGGTCTTTCCTTAGATCTTGACCCTGGATATGATGCAGGAGCTTATAACCAGTCAAAAAAAATAAGCACAAGATTACCTCAGGGGAGCCAAGAAACAGCATTTGCTAGAAACGCTATGGGTATGGAAGCTATGCAAAATACGAGAGTACCCCTAGAGATACGCCAAAATGCAGGACAGGCCTTTAGAGTTAGTATGGCAGAGGCAGATTTACCCCAAGACATCAATGTATATCTAGAAGATACTTTAAACGGCACCCTTACCTCTTTAAAAGACCAGGACTTTGAGCTAGTAGCCCAAAGTAATCTAAGCGGAGTGGATAGATTCTTTATTGTCTTTAAATCAAACAGTGTACTCTCCAGTGGAGATACCTTAGCTATAAAATCGCTAGATGTTTATAAAGCAAATACAGAGAATTTTGTTACTATTTGCGGTATAACACCAGATCTAGAACAGCTAAAGGTTACCCTTTATAACATACTTGGTATGACAGTTCGTGAAAAAGCATTAAACCCAACAACACCAATACAAACTATCTCTACCCAAGGCTTGGCAGGCGGTTTGTATATTGTGCAAGTAAGGTCAGAAAATCAAATATTCAATAAAAAAGTAATTGTAAAATAGTACAAACTTCACATTTAAAATACAATTATGTCACAAAATAAAGAACAACATTCTAAGGATATTTCTAGAAAAGATGCATTAAAAAAGATGGGGAGTTATGCAGCCTTTGCTGCCCTTGGTACTATGATTATGCTAAATCCTCAAAAGGCACAAGCAGTATCTGGACCTCCTGACCAGGGAGGTGGATTTTTTAACAGTGGTGGTTTTAGAAGTACAAGAAAAAATAGGAATAAAAAATAGCTTTATGGAAATCAATCTATTAACAAAAAAACCCGGAGCTAGGCTTCGGGTTTTTTTGTGCGCTTATTTTTAAGCAATTAAAATCTTTAGGTACTTCTTTTGATATGATACTGAGAAAATTGTGATATTTTTTCAAGAAATATAGCGTTAATTCAAGCTTAAGAAATTGTTATACCGCTCAATTCTAGTTATTTTCGCTACAAACCAAATAGATAACCCTATCTGACTATGAAAATAAAGCAAATCATTCAAGTTTTAATAGTATTATTTTGTGTCACTCTTACTGCACAAAAGAGTGATAACAAAAAACAACAAGTAACATCTAGTATATCTCTAGAGAAACTATTACAGCAAAAGAGTAATGCCATCACAATTACCCACCAACACACTAGTAGTGTCAGTGGCATAAAGCACATATACCTTAGACAAGCTATTAACGGTATTGGAGTGTATGGTACAGAGTCTAGTATTCATACAGATGTCTCTGGAAAAACAATTGTGACACACAACAATTTTAAAAACAAGCTTTCTAATACTATAACCTCCAACAGTCCTAGCCTTACTGCCTCTGGGGCGATATATACTGTAGCAAATAGTATGGGGTATTCTATAAATGGTCTTGAAGAAATAGCCTATGAAGGTGGCGCGAGCAAAAAAACACTTTTTAATAAGGGTGGTATCTCAGAAAGAGACATCCCTGCAAAATTACTATATCACTACTCAAAGAAAACTGGAACTAGAATAACCTGGGAACTTTCCATTAAAGAAACAACAGGGTCAGATTGGTGGAATTTTTACGTAGATGCAGTATCCGGAGAAATTCTTTACAAAGAAAACTGGACCGTATCGTGTAATATTTTGGGAGATCACAATACGCACAATCACCCAGATAATAATATCCTAGAAAACAACACAAATACATGTGATCTAGAAAATTATACGGAAGCAACATCTGCAATGGCGGGCAGTTATAATGTGTACCCAATGCCTGTAGAATCTCCTAATTATGGGGGCAGATCTGTGGTTACAGACCCAGATAATGCAACTGCATCCCCTTTTGGATGGCATGATACAGATGGAGGTGCAGGGGCAGAATATACTATTACAAGAGGAAACAACACCCATGCCTATGAAGATGGAGACAACCCCGGGTATAGCCCAAATGGAGGCGCCGGTTTGACATTTAATTTTCCTATTAACGAAACCTACTCAAACGCAGATCAAAGCGAGGATGCAGTGATTACAAATTTATTTTACTGGAATAATATCATCCATGATGTGGTGTACCAATACGGTTTTGATGAAGCTTCTGGAAATTTTCAAGAAAATAACTACGGAAATGGGGGCGCAGGCAGTGACTATGTAAATGCAGAAGCCCAGGACGGTTCTGGAACATGTAATGCAAACTTTGGAACTCCAGCAGATGGAGGAAACCCAACCATGCAAATGTATGTTTGCGGTTCTAGAGATGGTGATTTAGATAACGGTGTAATTATCCATGAATATGGCCACGGTATCTCAAACAGGTTAACAGGAGGAGCTGGCGCAGCTGGTTGTTTAGGTAATGAAGAGCAAATGGGTGAGGGTTGGAGTGATTACTACGCCCTTATGATGACTATAGAACCAGCAGATGCTGGCCCTGACGCAAGACCCATAGGGACATGGCTTACAGGCTCTGGACCTGATGGAGCAAGTATTAGAACCTATGACTACAGTACAGACTTTACAGTAAATCCTCATACCTATGATGATATCATGACAGAATCTATACCTCACGGGGTAGGATCTGTATGGGCTGCCATGCTTTGGGACATGACATGGAAGCTTATAGAAACTGAAGGTTTTGACCCAGACACATACAATGGTAGTGGAGGAAATAATACGGCACTGCTGCTTGTTACAGAAGCAATGAAACTGCAACCTTGTTCTCCAGGACTTGTAGATGGTCGTGATGCAATTATTGCTGCAGACCAAGCAATTTATGGAGGAGCACACCTGTGTGAAATATGGGAGGCTTTTGCTGCAAGAGGTTTAGGATTTAGTGCAGACCAAGGAAGCTCAAATAGTAGATCTGACGGAACAGAGGCTTTTGACCTCCCTCCTACTTTTTCTTTCTTTGATACTATCGAAGAAGTTTGTCTTGCAGATGGTGTGCAAACTGGCCTTGGTGGAGGCGCCCCTACTGGAGGTGTATACAGCGGTCTGGGAGTAACAGATGATGGTAACGGCACCACCTACACCTTTGACCCCTCAATAGCGGGAAGTGGCACTGTTACTATAGGATATGCAATTAACGATTTTTGCACTGGCCTGCCAGGAACCCTCTCAGATACTATTTTAGTAACAGATTTAGCGCCAGAGATTATTTGTAAAGGTGCTGGAGTATTAGTTTTAAATGGTATTGCTCAGGATACACCAGGACTAATTATTGAAGATTTAAACATTGTTAGTACAACAATAAACATTAGCCAAAATGTTGCTATTACAGATTTAAACTTACGTTTAGACATCTCACATACCTATGTTGAAGACATGATTATTACCCTAACTTCACCGGGAGGAACAACAGCTTCGGTTGTTTATAATGGTGCTGCAAATGGCTGCTCTGGAGATAACCTAATGACTTTGCTTGATGATGCATCTATTAATGCATTAGTATGTAATATGGGCGGAAATGCGTTTCCAGAAGTAGATTACATGCCAAGTAACCCTCTTAGCATATTTAATGGAGAATTCACACAAGGAGATTGGACATTATCTATAGAAGACACTTTTAGTTCAGATCAAGGAGTTGTAAATTCTTGGGGGCTAGAATATACCTATGAGTTTGACTCTCAACCTTTAGATGTATTTCTAGATATTACTCAAAATGCAACTGTTAATGCACAAGATTTCTTAGAAAGTGTAGCACTGGCTTGTGGTGGATATAGTACGTTAGCTGGAACACCTTTAGATACAACAGTATCATTTACTATAACAGATGTTGGGCTTACAAATGTAGCATTACAAGTAACTAGTGACACTGGGCTTACTACTACTTGTACAGCAATTGCTAATGTCATTGAAAATACAACTGGAGGACAAGTAATTACCTGCCCAGATGACCTTACAGTTAACTGTGGAGAGGACACTTCTCCCGCTAGCACTGGGACGGCAACTGCAATTTCAAATTGCAGTACAGACTCTGTGGTTACTTTTAATGACACTGTAGAGGCAACTTGTGGTGCTACTCAAATAATCACAAGAACCTGGACAGCTCAAGATGCCTGCGAAAATCCAATTGCAACATGTATCCAAATTATAACTGTAGTGGATCAAACACCACCTGTTGCAGATTGTCCTGCAGATATTGCAGTAGATACAGATCTCAACCAGTGTAGCGCTGTAGTAGATTATGTTGTTGGAGGTACAGATTCTTGCGGCAGTGTTACTACAACACAAACAAGCGGCCTAGTCTCTGGAAGTATGTTTCCTATTGGAGATACCGTAAATACTTTTGAAATACAAGATGAGTGTGGTAATATTACTGAATGTTCTTTTGTGGTAACAGTTGTAAACAATAATACAGCACAGGCTATTTGTCAAGACATCACCATTGCATTAGACGCAATGGGTATGGCAAGTATTACACCTTCAGACATTAATGGCGGTACTGTAGTTCTTTGCGAAACACCAGATATCACTATAGATATAGACAGTTTTACATGTGATAACATAGGCCCAAATAATGTAACACTGAGTGTTGTTGACCCTGCAGGAAACATCACTAGCTGTGTGGCTGTTGTAACCGTGGAAGATACGATTGCTCCAGAGGTAATATGTCAAAACATTACAGTGGCTCTAAGCTCCTCAGGTGTTGCAAATATTACTGCAGCTATGATTGATGGAGGAAGTACAGATAACTGCGCAGTAGAAACAGCAAGCATAGACACTACTAGTTTTGATTGTTCTAATGTTGGCCTGAATATAGTAACACTTACGGTTACAGATAGTAGCGGAAATACAAATTCTTGTACAGCAGAGGTTATAGTACAAGATACATTAGCGCCCACAGCAATTTGCCAAAACATTACCGTAGAACTTGGCACGGATGGGACTGCAACTATTTCTAGTGCAGATATAGACAACGGGTCCTCAGACAATTGTGGTGAGGTAACCTATGAGGTAACTCCTACTACTTTTGATTGTTCTAACATTGGGTCAAACATAGTTAACTTACTTGTTTTTGATAGTAATGGTTTGGCCTCAGAGTGTTTTGCAACGGTTACTGTATTGGACACTGCTGCGCCAACTGCTATTTGCCAAGATATTACTATTTCTCTTGATATGGATTACACAGCAACCATAACTCCTGCAAATATAGATGGCGGAAGTTTCGATAACTGTACTTTAAGTAACACCTCAATAGACATAAACACCTTTGATTGCTCTAACTTGGGCCCAAATACAGTTACTTTAACAGTGACAGACCAAAATGGTAACCAATCTAGCTGTGAGGCGGTTGTTACTGTTATAGAAGGGCTCAACACCCCTATTGCGGTTTGTCAAAATATAACTGTCACACTTGATGAAGATGGAACAGCAACTATACTTGCAAGTGCGATTGATGCAGGTTCATTAGGAGCTCGATGTGTTGACGCTTTTAGCATAGACATAGATACCTTCTCATGTTCAGATATTGGAACCCTTGTAGAAGTAGAATTTACAGTTACTAATGCTGCTGGTGATATAGATAGCTGTATTGCGTATGTAAACGTAATAGACGGTTTTGCGCCAGAGATTACATGTCCAGAAGATCAAACAGTAACAAGTGATGGACCATATCCATTACCAGATTACTTTGCAACTGGGCAAGCAGTAGTTACTGATAACTGTTTAGATTTAATAACAGTGTTTAATCAAAACCCTGCTGCAGGAGCTTTAATGCCCCAGGGAGTGCATATTATCACGTTATCTACCCAAGATATAAGTGGTTTCACTGCAGAGTGTGAATTCACCCTTACTGTTATCGATAATTTAGGGAGCCAAAACACAACTGCTTTACGCACAATTAAGGTGTATCCAAACCCTGCCAATGACGTTATAACTCTTGGTAACCCTCAAAATATAAATCTTAGGAGTGTATCTATTTATGACATGACTGGAAGGCTTATTATCACCAAAGATTTGCAAGATGCAAGCCAACAAAGTACTATTGATATTAGTGCATTGCAAAGCGGAAATTACCTGCTATTTATAAAAAGTACGTATGGGCAAATTACCAAACAGTTATTAAAAGAGTAAGGTTTATGACCTTGCCCTTTATATTTATCTTTCTTTAAAATTTTAAACCGTCAACAACCCAGTGTTGTTGACGGTTTTTTAATACTTTTAATAATTAAAACAAAATTCCGTTACTCACTGGCTTTGAATATTCTAGAAACCTACATTGTACCGCCCCTTAAGGCGCCCATAAGGCTTTCTGACCTTAGGGCAGGAACTTTCTCCTTGATAGTATCTAGAAAAGCGTTTACCAAACTCATAAAGGCAAATTTGGTACACGTAAACAACAAGAAAAGTACCACGGCAACACCTCTTTTGGGCGGGGAAATCATTACAGTTTTTAGAGATCAAACCCCAATTAAAAAACCTAGTATTAAAATTCCTTTTGACGTTATCTATGAGGATGAGTATCTAGCAATTATCAATAAACCTCCAGGGGTTGAGGTGAGCGGCAACAAAAGATATACCATCGCTAATGCGCTTGACAAGGCCCTTAAAAAAAGCAATCAAGAAGATGCTTTGCTTCGTCCAGAGCCAATACACAGGCTAGATTACCCTACTAGCGGATGTCTACTCATAGGTAAAACATCTACATCTGTGATGAAGCTTAATAGAGCCTTCCAAGAAAAAAAAATAGACAAAGTATATTATGCCATTACCATAGGCAAACAAAAAGCTAGCGGGACCATTACAAGCCCTCTGGATGGGAAATCATGTATTTCACATTTTGAGGTTATAGACACTGTTGCCTCTATAAAGTATAAGGCGCTAAACTTAGTTAAGCTTATTCCAGCAACGGGAAGAAAACACCAACTAAGAAAACATTTAGCAGCTATCCAAAATCCTATTATGGGAGACAACCAATATGGTACAGATGGAAATAAAGGTATGGGCAATGGCTTGTACCTGCACGCCTACTCTATAAAGTTTATACATCCTGCAACAGCGCTTACAATTTCAGAACATATTAAATTACCTAAAAAATTTACACGCATATTCAAACAAATAAGGCTCTAAAATTAAAGGCTATTTGTTTATTATAAATTGTATTTTTAAATCTTAAAATATAGATTTATGCTTCCATGGCACCAATACCTTTTAGGGCTTCTTTTTGTTATCGCTGGAGCCAATCACTTTAGGACTCCAAAAATATATGAGCGCATTATGCCTTTATATATTCCATCACCAAGTTTTATGGTGCTCTTATCTGGTATTACTGAAATGATTGCAGGGTTTCTTATATTAAATCCTCAAACACAAACTTTAGGCGTTTGGTGTATCATAGGCCAGCTGGTCATTTTTCTTGCAGTCCATTTCCATATGCTACAAAACAAAGAAGCTTCTCTACAACTTCCCAAATGGTTTCTTATGCTAAGAATTCCGTTACAATTTGGTATGATGTACTGGGCATCTCAATATCTAGTGGCATGAATTTATTTGAAGAAAACCCTGGCCTAGAAAAAATCATCTTACCCATGAAAGATGCACAGGTAAGCTATTATCCAAATTTTTATACCCAGGCAGAGGCATTAGCACTTCAAGATAAAATACAACAGCAAACCCCTTGGCAAGAAGATGATATTAAACTCTTTGGCAAGGTTTTTAAACAGCCCAGACTCACTGCATTGTATGGAGATACCAACAAGCCCTACTCCTATTCAAACATTACAATGTTTCCAAACCAATGGAGCCCAACGCTATTAAAAATCAAACAAGACATTGAGGCTGTAAGCAATCAAAAATTCACATCTGTGCTGCTTAATTTATACCGTGACGGCAAAGACTCTAACGGGTGGCACAGTGATGATGAAAAAGAGTTGGGAACCCATCCTTTTATTGCCTCTTTATCTTTTGGAGCAAAAAGGATATTTCATTTCAGGCACAAACTAGATGCCAGCCTAAAGTTTAAAATAGAATTAGAACCTGGTAGTTTGCTACTTATGGGAGGGGCAACACAAGAGTTTTGGAAACATCAAATTCCAAAAACAAAAAGAGTGGTTGAGCCAAGAATAAACCTTACATTTAGGCGTATTAAAGACAAAACTGATTAAATAGCAAGTAATACTAGCCGTAAATTTCGTTCAAGATACTGGCCAAACGCAGGCCTGCTTTTTGAAGTTGTTTTCTAGACACATTTACATATCTGTACATATACTTGTATCCTAGGTTGTCACCCTGTGTAGTATTTGCGTATACATCTTCACACAGTGTGCGGCTTTCATACATCCAATCTGTAACAGCGCCACTTTGTATGGTTTTAATTTCTTTTTTGCTAAGAGCATCTACATTACTGGTTAACTCTGTGTAGCTCATTTCATAGCCCTCTATAATTTTTGTATCCCAAACACTATGTAAGTTAGTTTGCTTGCCAAACCATTTTACTTTAAAGGAGTTTCCTCCTCTATCTTCTTTGAGCCCAACGTGAAGTGGCATATGTAAATCACCAATGAAATGCACCAACATTCTTAGGTAAAATTCCTT
>Ga0209193_1000845_pt1 | contig 17761 bp, 19 predicted proteins | sample COGITO_mtgs_1003_FD_185515 | JGI IMG/M metagenome (GOLD analysis project Ga0209193, IMG submission 185515) | Pelagic marine microbial communities from North Sea - COGITO_mtgs_100330 (SPAdes) (version 2) | ecosystem: Environmental > Aquatic > Marine > Epipelagic ... | reverse complement strand
GCGAGGCGTCGCACCGCCCCCTGTGAGAGTAGGTCATCGTCAAGCTCCTAAAAAAACGAAAAACCCGCAGTCTAACGGCTGCGGGTTTTTTTATGCCTGCTAGAAAGACCTTGTAGGCAGCAGCAATCTGATGCCCATAAGCGCAACCTGAAAGGCGGCTCGCTCGACCCGATGTCTAGTTACCCGTCCCAGCAGACCTGTTAGAATAAAACCTTAGAACACTGATGCAGATGGCCGCCGTGAATCCGAATACGCAACACCAACTTAAAAACGACTATCTGACCGCTATGGGGGTCACGCCTTGGTACCCGCGCGTTATCCTGGCCAATGCCCTGAGCCCTCTGCAGCAGCCGACGATGATCGGAGAGCCCGATAAAGAAGCCCAACCTGTGATCCCCTTAGTCGAGCTAGCGTCCAGTGCCGTCACGACGCCATCGGCACAGCTGAACCCTCACGAGCACAACAGCGTTAGGCCCTCGGAAATGGGCACGGCAAGTGAGTTAAACGGCCCTGTGGCCGCTTCGGCCGTTTTACCGGCCAGCGTAACTGATAACACAGCGGCCATACGCTTTGGACTTGGTATCTATGTGCTGGGCGATTGGTTAGTGGTGAGTTCGTTGGTGAGCGGTCACGAACAAACGCAAGATGTTGCATTCCGGCTCATCGCCAACCTGCTCAGGGCCATGACTGGCAATCAGTATGAGTTTAAGCATCACCATGAAATAGCCTGGCCCTTTTTTAGCAACGCCAATGCGGAGCAAGGGTTGGATGCGGCTAAGCACTACGTATTAGGAGTGCTTCAGCAACATGCTGAGACACATCAAACCACCCACCTGCTGGTATTGGGTGGCGTCTTGTCGAAGTTGAATGGCTGGGAGGGCGCGCATGGCACTGAATTGGGCATGCAGCGCTTGGTCTTACCGTCTGTGTATCGAATGATCTCCGAACCAATGGAGAAAGCCAAGGCGTGGCAACTGATTCGCGCGGCTGGCCTGGGCCAATGACCCTAAGCCTGGTACCGGCTTTAGCTAGTGAATTGCCCTACCTAGCGCAGCTGTCTAGCCAATCGTTAGATTCAACTCTGGGCTCTGACGCCCTCCAGTCATACCTAATCCAACAAGCGTTATTTTCCTTGCACGCCGAAGGCCAACCGATTGGTCTTTTGGTCCAGCAGGTCGTGTTGGACGAGGCGGAATTAATACAGATTTTGATCGATCCCCTGTTCTGCGGTCGGGGCTTTGCCGCTTCGGCGTTGACATATTGGCATCGTGGCCTGGCTCTACAAGGAGTCAGCCGAGTGGTTCTAGAAGTGCGGCAAACCAACATGCCCGCCTTAGCGCTCTATCAACGCGCAGGTTATCAATCGGTTGGCATGCGCAAAAACTATTATCATTACGCTGACAGCCTGGTAGATGCTTGGGTAATGGCGCTAAACCTGCCAGCAGGTCCGCAAGGGGCGTAGTTCCGATTTTCATCTTATGACTTTTGTCGGATGACACAGTTACCAGTCATGTTAATTTAGCCGAACCATTGGAACAGGAGATTCATATGAACTCGGCTAAGTATGAAGTGGTTAGAAACGGTATTTCGTTCGGCTCGGCGTTGGCCATTGCCATCTCGTGGACGGCTCACAAATCGATAATTTGGGCCATCATCCATGGCTTCTTAGGTTGGTTCTACGTTGTGTTTTACGCGCTCTTCCGTTAGCGCGAAACGGGATCTCTGCGCTCAATAGTCCTAACTGGTCTCCCGTATATGTAATGTGGTTGGTAACAGGATGCTTGCATGGTTATCTGGATCTAACACCATCATTGCCGCCAAACGGCCCTTTTCAATACTAGGCTGATAGACAGTACTGACTTCCGGATGATTGCGCCGGGCTGCCGGTATGTCGTCGAAACCGACAATCTTCAGCTCACCAGGAACGCCAATCTGCAGTTCGCGTGCTACAGCAATGGCTGCCAACGCGAGTTGGTCAGACATACAGAGCAATGCGACAGGTCTAGGGCTTGCTGCTAATGCCGACCGCACGGCTTGGATACCTTCTTGCCAGGTGCTTTCTTCGACACTCCAAATAAGCTCTGAAGGTATCGGCCGATCCACTTCAAACCCGGCAGCCAGATAAGCCTCGAGACGTTGACGGGAGACTGACAGGGTCGACTCCAACAGCGGATGTTCATCCAGCCTTAAGACGCCAGAATCGTGGGTCAGACGCAGACCAATAACGGCAATGGGGCCAACTGTAGTAGAGAAGATATGACGAGCGGCCGCAAGGGCCCCACCGTAGTTGTCGACGTTGAGTGACAGGTGGTTGGGTAAACTGAAGTCTACGGTGACCATCGGTTTGTGTTGTTTTTCGATCCGCTTAATCAGCTCCAAGTCGCGCGGTGGACCGTAAAGGATGTAGCGCTCAGGGATGGTTTCCAATGATTTCTCTTTATAGAACTCGTTTCGACCGGGCATCAACAGCATGTTGAACTGGGCATCGTCGAGCACTTGAGCCACACCCTGGAGGAATTCTATGGCACACGGATCGGTAAAATTGTAAGCCAGCTTATCGGCCAACATGACCCCGACAACACTGGTCGCACCGGTGCGTAGACTGCGCGCGGCAGCATTAGGGCCATGGTAGCCAAGCCGTTCGCATTCACTGAGAATCCGCAGCCTTAATTCCTCGGATAACTGGTCGGGACGACCAAAGGCATTCGACACCGTGGCGCTGGATACACCTAGCAGGGCGGCCACTGACTTGAGGGTCAGTTTTTTGTTGTTCGCTTTATCAACCATCGGACATCTCTTATTCGGTAGCAAGGTGGACGAACCATTACTTGCGCAACGACGGGTTATGAACTTTTTTCTAGCTTGCTGCCGTGCCGTGCGTCGAGCCCTGTTATAGCCCTCCTAGCAGCCATAGCTGCTGAAAGGCCGCTAACTCGAGACCCTCACTTGCTGTCAAAGGTTGATCCAAAAGCAGGTCATTGGCCTGGCCTGCGAGGCCGAGGCGTAAACATTGGTTAGCATCGAGGTGGCATCTATGCTCTGAGAAATTAGCGACAACGACTAGTGTCTGGCCTTGGTATGTGCGGCTAAAGGCAAACACACTCTCGGCGACAGAGGGTAACACGACGACGTCGCCAAAACCGAACACTGGATGAGAACGACGCAGTTCAATAAGATTTACCAGGCCGGTGAAAACCTGGTTTTGAGGGCTATTGTTGACCGATCTCTGATCGGCACCGGTGTTGGCAAAACGGACTCGATGTACCCAGCGGCTGTCGTTATGGTGATTCGGATCTGCTCGATAACTATAGTCATTAAGCATGCCCACCTCATCACCAAGATAAATAAGGGGGATGCCCTTAAAGGCCAGCACAATGCCATGCATGAGCAAGATACGCTTAATAGCGTGGTCCGTTGAGCTTCCCGTGAGCAGGGCCTGTTCCAAGCCACAGAGGGAGGCGAGCGTGCCGGAGATGCGACAATCGCCGGTATTGGGATCGGCCTGAAAGGGAACACCGGCGGCAAAGGTACCGGGAAACTGACCGGTATAGAATTGATTCAAGAAATAACGATGATCTTGAGGATTGATGCCAACACTCCAAGCATCGGCATCGGCAAATGCCCAACCAATATCATCATGACAACGAAGATAGTTAACCCATACGGTATCAGCGGGCAGTCCACTGCGTGCTTGGGTGCCGGCAATCAACAATTTGGTCTGACGTGTGGCCAGGGCCTCCCACATCAGGGCCATCAGGTTGGGGTTATAGGAAACCGGACATTCATCGGCACTAATGTATTTAACCACCTCATCCGGGGCCACAATGGCTTCAGACTTCAATACCACACCTGGAGCGGCAAGGCGCAAAAAGGCATTAAAGGCCTGAATCAGGCGATGAGCGTTGGGCAGGTTCTCGCAATTGGACTCGGGCTGTTTCCAGGTAAACGCAAGGGCATCCAGTCGAATAACATCGGCACCAGCATCGACCAATTTGAGCATTTCACTGCACATCGCGGTATAGACTTCGGGGTTCTGATAATTTAAGTCCCACTGGTAATCGTTAAAGGTGGTCCAGACCTCCGCCTGCAGCTCTTCATTCCAGGTGAAGCAACCCGCGCGTTTGTCGGGAAAGATATCGCGTAGATATCGACTATAGGGGGCTTTGTCGGCAGGATCGCGGAACAGCCAATAGTAGGCCTGGTAGCGCACATCGCCAGCCTTGGCCAACAAAGCCCATTGGTGTTGATCGGAGGTGTGATTGAACACGAAGTCCAGCACCAGGCGAATCTTATTATCGTGTAACGCCGCCGCGACGGACTTTAGCTGAGCCAGTGTGCCAATCCGTGGATTCAACTTGCCATAGTCTTTAATGGCATAACCGCCGTCGTTGTCGCCCTCTGGCACGTCAAAAAATGGCATAAGGTGTAGGTAACCGACACCCAAGTCCGTTAAATAGGGTATCTGGCTCTGTAGTTTGCGTAAATTACCGGCAAACAGATCAACATAGCCGGTCGCACCAATGGTTTGCTCGCTCTGGAGCCAGTCATTGTGTTCGGCCTGGTAGACTCGATGGTCGTCTGATGCGTCCATCCACGCCTGCGCTGCCTTTACCAGTGTCTGTTCAAGATGGAAATAGAAATCCCATTGCGCACCGTATAGATCGACCAAACAGCTGTATAGTTGCGCAAAATCTTGCTGCAAAGCTTGCTGGAAAACCGGCAAACGGTGACGGTTTTTATGGCGAGCATAGCGTTTAGCCACGGTCGGCCAGAGGCGTTCCAGAGCGATAGCGGCACAATGGCTGACGGATTGGTCGAACGGCATAGGTTCAATTCTCTAAAGTTGGGGGCTGCCCATCAAGGCGATTTTTTTGGCCTAGGCCCCGCTCGGGCGGAACTCAGGCCGGGCGATAGCTTGGGCTAACCGCCTTTGACAGAACCTGCCAAGAGTCCGCGCACGAAGTACTTCTGCATTGATAAAAAGACGATCACGGGAATCGCGATGGATATGAAAGCGCCACTGGTCAAGATTTCCCAGTTGTCGCCGCGAGAGCCGAGCAACTCGATCAATTGCTGTGTCATTACTGTCTTGTCTTCACCCTGACCTAAGAATACCGCGGCCACCAATAGGTCGTTCCAGGTCCAGAGGAATTGGAAAATAGCGAAGGAGGCCAGGGCGGGCATCGATAGGGGTAAGATCATTTTCACAAAAATTTGAAAATGGGTCGCGCCATCCATATAGGCCGACTCGATTATATCTTTGGGCAAACTCGCCATATAGTTACGCAGTAAATAGATCGCCAATGGCAAACCAAAGCCGGTGTGCGCGAGCCACACCGTGACATAGGATTTCGACGGCACATCCAAAACACTACCGATCAGGGCAAAGAGTCTTAACACGGGAATTAAACTCATCTGCAACGGCACCACGATCAGACCGATGATCATCGCCAAGAAGAAGAAGCGTCCTTTAAAATCCATCCAAGCCAGAGCATAGGCGGCAAAGGCGGCAATCAGGATCGGCACAAAGGTCGCGGGTAGAACCACGGTCAAGGTATTGATAAAGGCCCTGCCGACTCCCTCGGAGGAGAGAACTTCACGGTAGTTATCCAGACCGAAGCGGGGCGGATAGTCGGCACCAAAGAACAGTCGTGGCCCGCGTTTATGGGTGAATTTCTCGCTCGAATGCCACACCACCGTTCCATCTTGTGCCACCAGAAGGGTTGAGTTTTTATTGAATTGAGCCTCAAGATCGGGTGCGTTGGCCGTTAAATCATCTGCCCGAAGCCCCCAGCTGGTCACCCGATTCTGGGCACCCTGATCAAACAATTGGGTGCGGATCTCATAGCCATCGGCTACCTCAATCTGGTCGGCAGCAACTGGCAAGCGAAAGACTTCACTTTGCGAATTGGTGATCAGAGCAGTCCACCAACCCGAGGTGGTCAATTGATCCTTATCGCGCACAGAGCTGACCAATAGGCCGAGCGTTGGCAGAGTCCAGATGGTGACCAATAAAATTATAATGGAGTGCTTAATAAAACGCGCTGTTCTCGACTGCCGTGCGTCCAATGACATATGGGTCTCCTATTGCTCGCTGTTGCGCGCAGATCTGATGTTGTAAATCATGATCGGCATTACCGCCAACATGAGTATCACCGCGACGGTGCTGGCTGTACCGGAATTGCCGTTGCGGAACATCTCGTTGTACATCAGGTTAGCCAGTACCTGCGAACCCCACTGGCCATTGGTCATGGCATAGACGATATCAAATACCTTCAGCACCAGAATGGTAATGGTGGTCCAGACCACAACGATAGTGGGCCAGATCTGGGGGACAACAATCTTGAAAAATATTTGCGTTTGGCTGGCTCCTTCCATCATGGACGCCTCGAGCGTGTCTTCTGGCACACCCCGAATAGCAGCGCCTAAGATGACCATGGCAAAGCCCGTTTGGATCCAAATCAGGATAACCATCAGAAAAAAGTTGTTCCAAAATTGGATGCTGATCAAGGCTTTGGGTTCACCACCAAAGAGCATAATGACGGCATTAACCAAGCCGATTTGATCGGCGTCTGGGCCGCGAAAATCGTAAACAAACTTCCAAATAATGGAGGCACCGACAAACGAAATCGCCATCGGCAAGAAAATAAGGGTACGGGCAAATTGGCCCCACCAGATTCGATCGGTCAGATACGCAATGGTTAGACCGAAAATTGTTGCCATTGTCGGCACGAAGAATAACCACATCAAGTTATTGATTATTGAGGTTATAAAACCGGTGTTGTTGAAGGCCCAAATATAGTTGGCCAAACCGACGAAGCTTTCACCTTCACGGTCCCAGAAGGACAGTTGTAGGGATTTAAGAACGGGGTAGATTAGGAATACCGTTAAAAATAATAGCGCCGGACCAATAAAGATCCAGGGTCGTATCTGTTCGCGTAACTTGTCGCGTCGATATTGTTTTTCGTTTGACTGGCCATTGTCACCAAAGACCTTATCAATCAATAGATTAGAGCCGACAAAAAACAGGATGGTCCCGCCGATGGCGAAAAAAATCGCCGTAAAGGCGAAAAGAATTTGTTGCAACACCGCAATACTCCTTCTGTAAAAAAACCGCCCCAAAGAAGGGGCGGTTTAGCGGGTTGGTGTTACTTGATTTCGTTCCAGCTAGATTGGATTTCGTCGGCAACTGTCTTAGCGCTCATGCCACTAACGTAGTCAACCATACCGGTCCAGAATGAACCGGCACCAATGGCACCCGGCATCAGGTCAGAACCGTCGAAGCGGAAGGTTGTTGCATTAAGCAGAATCTCACCTTGACGACGCAAGGAATCACTCTGATAGAGGGCCGTATCGGCACCCTTATGAGCGGTCAGGAAGCCACCTTGAGACATCCAGAGCTCATGTGCCAATGGTGTCATCAGGTATTCCAATACCGCATTGGTTGCTTTGTTTTCTTTGGTAACCGTGACCACGGTACCGGCACCCAGAACTGGCTTGCCCAAGTCTTTGGACTCGTAAGCAGGGAAGTAAAAGAAATCAGCATCTTCGCCGACCACAGTACCTTCTGGGAAGAAGGCTGGGATAAAGCTGGCTTGACGGTGCATAAAGCACTTAGCCGGTACGCTGAACAAGTCTTTCGGGCTGTCGCGGAAATCGGTGGTACCGACTGCCGACACGCCACCGGCGACATACTTTGGATTCTTAGCGAATTCACCAAAGGCGTCGATCGCACTGACGACACGAGGATCGTTAAATGGAATGTCGTTGGCAACCCACTGATCGTATACCGCAGGTGATTGAGTCCGCAACATCATGTCTTCAACCCAATCGGTAGCAGGCCAGCCAGTAGCCGCACCTGAACCCAGACCGATACACCAAGGTGTTTGGCCGTCAGCAACCATCTTATCCGACAGAGCCATCAGCTGTTCCATGGTCTCAGGGATTTCATAGCCGTAATCAGCGAAGTTATCGGGTGAATACCAAACCAGGCTCTTCAGATCGACACGGAAGAATACGCCGTAGAAGTTGTCCTGGCCGGCTTTGTTCTTGTACGTGGCCAAATCGACCCAGCTTTGACCGGCTGCGTAGTCTTTTAATACCGCGTTCTTGATCTTATTAGAAACCGGGGTTAATAGGTCGCGTGAGGCCAGGTCTTTGGCCAGGCCCGGCTGTGGGAAAACAGCCATGTTCGGCGGTGTGCCCGCGGTGGTGTCAATCAGGATCTGCTGCTCAAAGCTATCGGAACCCGTGTATTGGATTTTAGCACCGGTTGCTACTTCGAAATGAGACAAGATGCTACGGAACACATCATCTTCAGGGGCCAACCAGGCGCCTGTGATGGTGACGGTTTCGCCGGACAAATCCATGGATTTAAATTTGTCTAAGTTAGCCCAGTTAAAATCTCCGCTGCCCATTTTCGGCATTTCAGAGAAAGCAGCGCTGGCTACAGCGGCTGTGATCGCCAAGGCGACGGATGTTTTTTGCCATGTTTTCATTGGTTTTGCCCTTCTTGTTATTATCGTCTGTGAACAACGTCTTTTTGAATCGCTCAGTGAGCTTAATCGATTAAGAAGAAATTGCCACCTTCTTTATAGATCGTTTTGTTATTTATAAAATGCTTTATATACCTGAACTTAAACGATTAAGAATGTTGATCAATGGCTGGGGAAAACCACAGAGCTAGTCGAGGTGGTAGCGCTTCAAGCGGGCAAGCTCAGGGCGGGTGGCCAGGATCAGGGCACGAATCGGGGCTGGATGCCCCTCGATGGTCAGGCTGGGATCCTCAGGATTCAAGTAGTCGGCCAGGCTTTGGCCAGGTTTCCAGTCGGAGGGGCGCTGCTCGTCCGTCGAGGTGGTTGATTGATCGACTAGACGAATATTTTCGAAGCCCATTTTTTCCAGCCACTGCACCAGGGTCGGCACCGTGGGCAGAAACCAGACATTGTTCATGCGCGCATAGCGGCCAATAGGTACCAGCGACTCGCCGACCTGGCCTTGGATAATCAGGGTCTCGAGCACTAATTCGCCGCCGGGGCGCAAGGCGCCGCGTAATTCGGCTAGATGATCCAGGGGGGAGCGCCGGTGATAGAGCACACCCATGGAAAAAACGGTGTCAAAAATCCCCAAGTTAGGTGGTAAACTTTCCAGTGTAAAGGGCAATACCGTATGGCTCGGATCCTTGATATAGCGATTGACCGCTAGGTGCTGCACAACCGATAGCCAGGAGGGGTCGATGCCAGCAACGGTCGCCGCCCCAGCCGCCTTCATGCGCCAACCGTAGTAGCCGTTGCCACTGCCGACATCGAGCACATGGCGGCCGCGCAGATCGCTGAGGTGGTTGGCAATGCGGTCCCACTTCAGGTCGCAGCGCCACTCGGCGTCGATATCGATATCAAAAAATCGGAAGGGTCCTTTACGCCAAGGCATCAGCGCCTTGAGCGCGCTATTGAGCTGCGCGCCAGCATCACCGACCGGACCGTTGATGGTGACCACGCGGTCGAGCTCGACGCTGTTCGCGCTTATGCTCGGCAAGGTCTCTAGGGCCGTTAGCAGGCGCGCGAGGTTGCCATCGTTGAGTTGGTCCCAGGTTTGTTGCAACTGGGCGGCCAGGGGCTCGCACCAAGGTTCTAGGCGGGTATTACGGATGTGGTCGATAAAAGGCAGGTAATTAATCATTTGATGGCTATAAAGGACGCAAAGTTAAAGGATTGAAACCATTGGCTTACTTGGCCGAAGCCAGCCAGCTCAAGGCGTTGAATGTGGTCTTGGGCCGTTTCCGGGATCAGCACGCGCTCGATGGCCTGGCGCTTTTGTCCGATTTCCAGATCACTGTAACCGTTGGCGCGTTTGAAGTCGTGATGATGTCTTATCAGGAGTTCTTCATGCTTGGCGTCCGCGAAGGCCAGCTTTTCCGAAAGGACCAGCGCCCCTCCGGGCAGCAGGCCGTCATAGATACGCTTGATGGTGCTCAACCGTTGCGTCAAGGGAACAAACTGGAGGGTGAAATTCAACACCGCAAAGCTGCAGTTTTCGATAGCCAACTCGGTGATATCGGCACAGAGGGTTTCAACCGGAATCGGTGACTCTTCTAAATCCAGGAAATCGGTACTCCGGGCCAGCATGGCGGCAGAATTATCGACCGCGATAATGGTTACCCCGGGGGCATGGATGCGATGGCGCATGGCCAGCGTCGCGGCCCCGAGCGAACTGCCTAGGTCGTAAATACGGCTGTTCGGCTGAGCATAACGCTCTGCGAGGATGCCGATGGTGCCGATAATATGGCTGTAGCCGGGCACCGATCGTTTGATCATATCGGGAAACACTCGCGCAACCTGATCATCAAAGCGAAAATCGGCTAGATTTTGCTGAGGATTGGCATATATCTTATCGGTTTCTTGGCTCATGACAGAGATAAATTCGGCGCTGAAGGCCGGCCATTGTACCTTTCCTTCAGCTATTTGCGTAGATCGGTTCGAAAAGATTGCTAGAGTAGGTATACTGCGCGGCCTGATTTTAATGATTACGAGTATTTCCATGTCTTTGATTGCTGATGAAGTCGCTAAACGGCGCACTTTTGCGATTATTTCGCACCCCGATGCAGGTAAGACAACCATTACCGAAAAGGTCCTCTTGTTCGGCAATGCCATCCTGCAGGCCGGTACTATCAAGGGTAAAAAGTCGGGCCAGCACGCCAAGTCGGACTGGATGGACATGGAAAAAGAACGGGGTATCTCGATCACCACCTCGGTGATGCAGTTCCCCTATGCTAACAAGCTGATCAACCTGCTCGACACCCCGGGTCACGAAGACTTTTCAGAAGACACCTATCGAACGCTCACCGCGGTGGATTCGTGTGTAATGGTTATCGATGCGGCCAAGGGCGTGGAAGAGCGTACCATCAAGCTGATGGACGTCGCACGGATGCGTGAAACCCCCATCATCACCTTCATGAATAAGCTCGACCGCGACACCCGTGATCCGATCGATCTGATGGATGAGGTCGAAAATGTTTTAAAGATCAGTTGTGCACCCATCACTTGGCCCGTTGGCATGGGCAAGGAATTCAAAGGCATTTACCACCTGCTGCGCGATGAGGTCATCCTCTACCAGGCGGGCATGGGTCATACCATTCAGCACAGTCGCATCATAAAGGGCTTGGACAATCCCGAGTTGGACGGCGCCTTGGGCGAGTACGCCGATGAGTTGCGCGAGCAGATGCAGTTGGTTTTGGCCGCGGCGAACACCTTTGACTTGGAAGAATTTTTGGCCGGCCAGCTGACGCCGGTCTACTTTGGTACCGCCCTGGGTAACTTTGGCGTCGATCATATGCTTGACGGTTTGGTTGAATGGGCACCGTTGCCGCAGGCGCGCAACGCTGGCGATCTAATGGTGGCGCCAGACGAACCGGAGCTGAGCGGTTTTGTCTTTAAGATTCAGGCCAATATGGACCCCAATCATCGAGATCGGGTCGCCTTTATGCGGATCGTCTCGGGTAAGTACGAGAAAGGCATGAAGATGAAGCATGTCCGGACCGGCAAGGCCGTGCGTATCTCCGATGCCCTGACCTTCTTGGCGGGCGATCGTGCGACGGTGGAGGAGGCCTTCCCGGGTGATATTATCGGCTTACACAACCACGGTACCATCCAGATTGGCGACACCTTTACTCAGGGTCGAGATTTGAAGTTTTCGGGCATCCCCAACTTTGCCCCTGAATTGTTCCGTCGGATTCGGTTAAAAGACCCATTGAAAATGAAACAGTTGCAAAAAGGCTTGATGCAGCTGTCTGAAGAGGGGGCTGTCCAGGTCTTCCGGCCGATGAAAAACAATGACCTGATCGTCGGTGCCGTTGGCATGCTCCAGTTTGAGGTGGTGGCACACCGGTTGAAGTCAGAATATAAGGTTGAGGCGGTCTATGAGGCCATTACCGTGGCCACCGCGCGCTGGACATCCGGCATAGATGATCGGATCCTGCAGCAATTTATTACCAAGGCGCATGAGAATCTGGCGCTCGACGGGTCTAACAACTTGACCTACATCGCGCCGACCATGGTGAACCTTCAGATGGCACAAGAGCGCCACCCTGATATAGTGTTTCGCAAAACGCGCGAACATTAGGGGTTGCCATGATTGTGTACCTGTTAATCTTAGCAAGTATGACCGCTGGGGCCAGTACGTTGGTCTATACCGGTATTCAGATTGCCATACGAAATAAGCGCCTGGGTGTTCATGACGCCCGCGGCTTTTATATGGTTGCTCTGGTCTTCATCACCTTTGTGTTGACCAGTGTGGCCCATTATTGGGGTGATAGCCGCTTTGAAGCGAGCGCCGGCAGTGTCGGCTTTTCGGTGATTGGTATGCTATTCACCCTCTGTTGTAGCTTGGCCGGCCTTGGGTTCGGCCTTGTTAAATTGCAAGAAGTAGATCCATTCGAATAGAAATATTGGTTAGTTGGTTGAAAACTCACCAAAAAGTCTTGCGCGGGGAAAAAAGATTCAGTAAGATCCGCGCCCTCAATTTGGATTAACTTCCCCTGAGCCCCCCACTAATAAGGCGGAGTTAAATGAAAACATTTGTAGCAAAACCAGCTGAAGTTAAACGCGACTGGTACATAGTAGACGCCGAAGGGCTAACCTTGGGACGTATGGCGACTGAAATCGCTCGTCGCCTCCGTGGTAAGCACAAGGCAGAATTTACACCTCACGTTGATACTGGCGATTATATCGTTGTTATTAATGCTGAGAAAGTGCATGTGACAGGTCGCAAGGCTAAAGACAAGCAGTATTACCGCCACTCTGGTTACCCAGGTGGACTGAAGTCTATGAGCTTTGAGAAACTGATCGCGCACAAAGGCGAAAGCCCAATTGAATTGGCTGTGAAGGGTATGATTCCACGTAATCCTCTTGGCCGGGCCATGTTGAAGAAGCTGAAAGTGTATGTCGGAACAGAACACCCGCATACTGCACAACAGCCCAAAGAACTTAAGATTTAATGGGGAATGACATGACAGCTATTCAACAGAATTATGGTACCGGTCGCCGGAAAACATCTACAGCACGCGTATTTTTGCGTCCTGGAAACGGCGCAATTGTTATTAACAAGCGTACAATTGAGGAATACTTCGGTCGCGAAACATCTCGCATGATCGTTCGTCAGCCTCTAGACCTTGTTGATATGACTGAGAAGTTTGATCTTTACATCACCGTCGCCGGTGGTGGTTCAAACGGACAAGCAGGCGCAATTCGGCACGGTATTACTCGTGCTCTGATGGAGTACGATGAAAATCTTCGTCCTCAATTACGTGAAGCTGGTTTTGTTACCCGTGACGCACGTATGGTAGAGCGTAAGAAAGTGGGTCTGCGTAAAGCACGTAAGAAGCCACAGTTCTCCAAGCGATAAGTTTACCGAGAACTCTATTGCAAACCCGGGCTGGTCCCGGGTTTTTCTGTTTAGAGGGTGGCTTTAACCCCGTTTGCCGATCTTATTCGACCTGGGTCAAAGCTTTCCTTGTCAGAATCACCGAATTTCTTTAGTATTCGCGACATTTTCAGACATTAGATATACTAATTTCCTTTCACTCAGAGGGTGATAATAATGACGCATGACGGCGTAAATAAGGGTCGGCGGCGGTTCCTGTACATTGCTACCGGTGCCGTAGGCACAGTGGGTGCAGTGGGCGTGGCCACACCGTTCGTTAAATCATGGTTTCCCAGCGAGAAAGCTAAAGCAGTGGGTGCCCCGGTTAAGGTGGATATAAACGGTTTAAAGCTTGGGGAAATGGTTATCGCCGAATGGCGAGGCAAACCCATCTTTATCTTGCGACGCACCAAGGCAGTCATCGACTATTTGCGCGATGAGGGTCTGCGCAGTAAGTTAGCCGATCCCGATTCTGAAGTCGCTTCACAGCAGCCAGATTATGTGACCAGTGATGTACGCTCTTTAAGTGAAGAGCTGCTCGTGATCGAGGGCGTCTGTACGCACCTAGGCTGTTCACCCAAGTTTATTCCGGAATTAGAGCCCCAGCCATTTGACGCCAATTGGCAAGGTGGCTTCTTTTGCCCCTGCCATGGTTCGCGTTTTGACTTGGCTGGCCGGGTGTTTAGTGGTGTCCCGGCGCCATACAATTTGCAAATACCGCCCTATAGTGTTGATGGCGGTGTAGTTACAGTCGGTGAGGGTGCAGCATAATGAGTAAGAAACCAGCGATTTTGGAGTGGCTTGATCGGCGTCTCCCTGTGACCAATGCCTATGAAAAGCATATGTCCAAGTATTACGCTCCGATCAACTTTAATTTTTGGTATGTCTTTGGTCTGTTGGCTATGGTTGTCTTTATCAACCAGCTAATGACCGGTATCTGGCTGACCATGTCCTATACGCCGAGTGCCGAGGAAGCCTTTAATTCCGTCGAATACATCATGCGCGATGTTGAGATGGGTTGGTTGATTCGCTATATGCATTCGACCGGCGCGTCTTTCTTCTTCCTGACGGTTTACTTGCATATGTTTCGTGGCGTTTTATACGGCTCGTACCAAAAGCCGCGTGAGCTGATCTGGGTGTTCGGTATGTTTGTCTATCTGGTAATGATGGCTGAAGGCTTTATGGGCTATGTGTTGCCATGGGGTCAAACGTCCTATTGGGGCGCGCAGGTTATTATTTCACTGTTTGGCGCAATCCCGGTCATCGGCGACGGTCTGACCGAATGGATTCGAGGCGACTTTTTGCTCTCCGGCATCACCTTGAATCGATTCTTTGCGTTGCATGTCATTGCCTTGCCGTTGGTGTTAGCGCTGTTGGTCGTGTTGCACGTCTTAGCGCTGCACGAAGTTGGCTCAAACAATCCCGACGGTATCGACATCAAGAAGCATATGGATGAGCGCGGTGTACCGCTAGACGGCGTGCCGTTCCACCCATACTTCACTGTCGGCAAATTGCCGCAGGTTGTGTTGTTCTTAATGGTATTTTGCGCGGTGCTTTTCTTTATGCCAGAAGGGGGCGGATACTTCTTAGAGCATCCAAACTTTGAGCCAGCGAATTCGCTGAAAACACCTGAGCATATTGCACCAACTTGGTATTACGGTGCGTTTTACTCGATATTGAGAGCGATCGATTTTCCGATATTCTTTATTAACGCAAAACTGGGTGGCTTTATGGCCATGGCCGGAGCCATCGCAATCCTCTTTGTCCTGCCTTGGTTGGACCGTAGCCCAGTGCGTTCATGGCGTTACAAGGGCTGGATGAGCCGCACCGCGATTGTCATGTTTGCTATCGCATTTGTCGTGCTCACCTATCTCGGTGGTCAGCCGGTGTCCTTCTGGAACGGCGTCGTGGCGAAGATTGGTACGGTTATCTACTTTTCCTTCTTCTTGCTGATGCCATTTTATACCAAATGGGAAAAAACCAAGCCTGTACCAGAGAGGGTCCCACGATGATCAAGAAAATACTGACGTTGGTGTGTGCGTCATGGTTGGCGACGTCTGCCATAGCGGCCGGCGGGGAGGTGCATCTGGATTCAATGGCACCCGATATGTCCAACACCACATCGTTGCAGGAAGGTCTAAGCACCTATATGGATTATTGTGCCGGCTGCCACTCGTTGGGTCATGCGCGCTATAATCGAGTTGCGCGAGATCTGGAGATTCCGGAAGATATCTTCATGGACAGCATTATGTTTTCCCAGGACGCCAAATTTGGTGACCTGATGAAGTTCGCGATGCCAGTAGCGCAGGGTAAGAAATGGTTTGGTGTGGCGCCGCCAGACTTGACCATGGTGACTCGAGTTCGCGGTGTTGATTGGGTTTATACCTACTTGCGTAGCTTTTATAAAGACGAATCGCGCCCCTATGGCGTGAACAACAGTGTCTTTAAAGATGTTGGCATGCCGCATGTTATGCTGGGTCTGCAGGGTCTGTGTTCGGCCAAGCCGAGTGCCCAAGACGGCCATACTCTTGACCCGTTGACCGGTGTTGCGACTGAGCATGGTGCTTGCGCGAGTCAAGATATAGCTGGCACCTTGTCGACCGACGAGTTTGATGAAGTGATTTATGATTTGGTTAACTTCCTGAACTATATGGGAGAGCCTTATCAGATGGATCGAAAGCGCATCGGTTGGTTCGTGTTTGCCTTCCTAACCGTGTTGTTGGTTCTTGCCGCTTTGTTGAAGCGCGAACTGTACAAGGATATTAAACACTAGGAGAAATCCTGGGCGTTTATCCGCAAAAAAAGAGCGCAGCCAAGGCTGCGCTTGTTGTGTTTTTATCTACTAGTAATTTGGGAGCGTACTGAATGGGCGTTGTTGCAAAGCGATCCTCCATGACTTTCTACTCTGACGCAGCCTGTCAGTATAGTCATCGAGTTCGGATAGTACTGGCAGAGAAGGGTGTTACGGTCGATATTAAAGATGTCGAGCCGGATGCTATACCCAAGGAAGTTTCTGATATAAACCCCTATTGCAACCTACCGACTCTGGTTGATCGTGACTTGGTGCTGTTTGAGCACCACGTGATGATGGAGTACTTGGATGAGCGCTTCCCGCATCCGCCTCTCTTGCCGGTCTACCCGGTTGCGCGTGCAGAGTCGCGTCAGTTGATCTTTCGAATCGACCGAGATTGGAGCGCCTGCGTAGACGCGATAGTTGCAGCCAAGAGCAAAGATAGTGTTGCGCGAGCACGCAAAGAGTTGCGTGAAAGCCTGCTCGCCATCGCGCCCGTGTTCGATGACAAGCCCTACTTTATGAGTGATGAATTCACCCTGGTGGATTGCTGTGTAGCGCCCATCTTGTGGCGACTGCAGTCTTTGGGCGTTGAGTTGCCGGAAAAACAGGCCAAGTCGATCGACAAGTATATGGAGCGAATCTTCGAGCGAGAGTCATTCCAGGTCAGCTTGTCCGAAGTTGAGCAAGAGATGCGCGACTGATGTCGGGCATGAGTTCTAATAAACCCTACATGATCCGTGCGGTTCATGAATGGATACTGGATAACGACTGTACCCCTTACATCGTTTTCATGGCGGATTATCCGGGCGTGCAAGTGCCCCAGGACTTTATCCGCGATGGCCAGATTACGCTCAATATCGCGCCATCTGCGGTTCGTGATCTGACCTTGGGCCTTGACGCGGTGCACTTCAACGCACGTTTCAACGGCATGCCAACCGATATATATGGGCCCATCGGTGCGGTGGTAGCCATTTTCGCCAAAGAAAACGGCCAAGGCATGGGCTTTGAAGTTGACCCCATACCGGAGCCGCCTAGCGATCTGGATAACGATAAGGTGCGCACCTTAGTGCCGCCGAAGCGTCCAACATTGAAAGTTGTAAAATAACACCACTAGACTATTGACTCTAAAACTTCTGTGCCTATAATGCGCCCCGCTGTCGAGGTACAGGGTTTGAAGGAATCCAGGTCGACGCCGGCATCACTCAGTAACGAATTGATTCTTAAAGAAAAAATTCAAATAAAGAGTTGACAGCCACAAGGAAATGGGTAGAATTCGCCCTCCTTGAAACGGTAAGCCCAATGCGCTTCACCGAGATCTTTAACAGTATTGAATCAAGTAATTTGTGTGGGCGCTTGTGGGTCGAAAGAATATCGATCGCAAGTGACTACAAGATAGAAACTTATGAGTGAAGCTTTCGAGCGACATTCATAGGTGAACAGATTGCAGTATAAGCTTGTGATTGAACTCAGATTTTCTGCTTAGAATAAAGCAGATATAGTTTTTAAACTGAAGAGTTTGATCATGGCTCAGATTGAACGCTGGCGGTAGGC
>Ga0209193_1000844_pt1 | contig 17780 bp, 14 predicted proteins | sample COGITO_mtgs_1003_FD_185515 | JGI IMG/M metagenome (GOLD analysis project Ga0209193, IMG submission 185515) | Pelagic marine microbial communities from North Sea - COGITO_mtgs_100330 (SPAdes) (version 2) | ecosystem: Environmental > Aquatic > Marine > Epipelagic ... | reverse complement strand
CCTTTGAAGGGGCGAAGATCAAATTGATCGCGGGCGATGTGAATAAGGTGGAGCCGCCACAGAATGTGCGCCGCGCGAAGGGCTATGCAATGGCGATGGCAGACCTATCTGCAGCTCCCCAAGTCGAAGAAAAGAAGTTCGACGAGTTCCATATGTATTCACTGCCGCTGGCGACGACGCTGCGCGACCGTGAAACCAAGCAGGTGGAGTTCGTCCGCGCTGAGAATGTGCAAACCACCAAGCTCTACGTCTATGAGGGACTGAAGACGAGTTACCGCGGCGGGATGAATTTAAATCAAAACTATGGCCAAAACGGGCAGCCCGACGTCGCCATTTACCGTGAGCTTGAGAACCAAGAAGAGAACGGCCTGGGCGTGCCGCTACCGGCGGGGCGCATGCGCTTTTACCGTATGGATGACGACGGACAGCTTGAGTTTACCGGTGAGAACACCATCGATCACACGCCGAAAAACGAGACCATCCGCGTCTATCTTGGCAATGCCTTCGACATCGTCGGCGAACGCAAGCGGACGAATTTCTACAAGCACCCGAGTCAGGATTTAATCCGCGAGACTTTTGAGATCGAGATCCGCAACCGCAGTGAAGAGACCGTGACGGTGAAAGTGGTGGAGCCGCTGTTCCGCTGGTCCAATTGGGAGATTCAAGCGCCGAGCCATGAATTCGAAAAGACCGATGCGCAAACCATTGAGTTTCCTGTGGAGGTCAAAGCTGACGGCACGCAGACGGTGACTTATACCGTTGAATACACTTGGTAGCGGCTTGGTGTTCTTATTGAAGCCAGGACCATACAATGGGTGGAAATCGCGAGATCGACCCGCTCGCTACACTCAGACGGAGAACTATTCCTTTGTCGCGACTGGCTTCAGCCATATTCGACGTCTTTGGTTCGGTGCAATCATTTGCTGGATTTAACCGCTCGTTCCCTTCGGTCACTGGAGAACGCAGAGGCTTTAAATCGGAACGCTTAGGCTCTGTATTAACCACTAAGGTCGCGAAGTGCACGAAGCGTAGGGTTTCCTAGGGCGATGGTCTTCGTGTCCTTGAGCGAAGCGGGTGGTTCGAATGATTGTGTTTAGCACTGCTTTTTAACACGGAGCTTGCTTTAGCATGGCTCCCGAATCTGTTTTTAACAGTTAATGATCGTCTGCTTAATTGGCTGTCCCTAGGAGGCATACTTACCAAAGGCTTTGTAAGAGAACTCGGCATTACCGTTCTTTTGCGAAGCCTTTGCTCCTTTGTCTTTTACGTCCCCGCGCAGCTGAGCCAAGATATGATTGGTAGTCCCCAACTACTGGGCCCTCATCTTTTCAGCGCGGTAGATGGCTTGTAGATTTTCGAAGTCTTCGCCACGTGATCCACTCAGAATCGTATGGTCGTAGAGTTCGTGTTGCTGCATCTCGCTGCGGGCGACTTGCATGCGGCGCTGAATCTCGTCTTCGGCGTCCGTGGCACGGCCACGGAGGCGTTTTTCCAGCTCTTCGAGCGTGCGGGGCATGATAAAGACCGTGACGACGTGGCCTTTGAGTAATTCGTCGGTCAGCGCAGTTTGGCGTATTTGCGCTGCGCCTTGCACGTCGATGTTGAGCAGCAGGTCAGTGCCTGCGGCCAGCTTGTCCTGCACCTCGCTTTTGAGGGTGCCGTAAATGTTACTATGCACGTGGGCGTGTTCGTAAAAATGCCCTTTGGCGATCTTTTGCTCGAAGGTAGCGTGGTCGAAGAAATAGTAATCAACGTGGTCTTTTTCGCCTACGCGTGGCTTGCGGGTGGTGGAGGTAACGACCCGCCAGAGCTCAGGCACTTCGGCGAGCATACGCTCGCAGAGCGTTGTTTTGCCACTGCCAGCAGGGCCAGAGACAATGATCAGAAGACCCGTCTGAGGAATGTTGTTGTCCACGGTGTTTAGTAGGTAAATGCAACGCCGATTAGCAAGAGTCCGTATGCAGCAAATAGAGCACCAAAGCGCTTAGGGCGGCTGTCTACTTTGTAGAGCCAGTCGAAGAAATCGCGCAGTTTATAGGGATTTGCACCGAGGATCAGCGATACGACAATGGCGAGATATACAAAGGTGACCAGAAATAGGCGTGCTTGCGGTAGCTGCATGTAAGCGGCGTCCAGTAGTACGCCGGCGGTCATGAGGATCAGGGCGGCCAAGCCGCGAACTGCGAGAAAGTCGGGCACGTAGTAGAATGAGCCGAGCGCAGTGACGAGGAAGATGATGAACAGGATATTTTTATATTGGCCGAAATCAGCTGGGCCAAGATGTAGCACTTTGTAGAGAAACCAGGCGGTCGCGGCGCCGAACAACAGAAACGCGGCTGCTTGCGAACGTGGAAAAGCCTGCGTGCTCTTGGCAGTCTTCATGCCGTGCCAAAGATAATGGCCGCCGAAGACGAGAAGAAAGAGTCCTGTGTAAAGTGTGGCTTGAAAAAGTGTCATGGCAAAAGGGTGTATGATCGTTGCTAGGTAATGGGTAATGGTTGTAGCCGCGGGTTAAAGCAAAAAACGAAGAAGGGGGTGGGTCAGTCCTTTAGCACCAGAGCCTCAGCCTCGGGAAACCGTTTAGCATAGCTGGCGATATAGGAGCATTGTGGCACCACCTGCAGTTGTTCCGCGCGTGCAGTGTCGAACGCAGCTTTAGCCAGCAACCCCGCGATGTTTTGCCCGCGTAGTTCGATCGGCACGTAAGTGTGATGAATCGTCATCAAGCTGTCGGATCGAGTGTATTCCAAGGCCGCTTTGGCATTGCCGATGATGATTTCGAAGCGTGCATGGTCGATCGAATGGTGGACTGTGGGCATGGGAAAAATTAGGCCGGAGATAAAGAGATGGCGACGCAGTGATAATCAGGCCTCTTCTCTTAAGTTTCAAGTCTCCCTTCTCAGGCTCAAGTCTCAGGGCTCAAGCCCCAGGTCTCAAATCTCAAGCCTCAGGTCTCCCCCTTCAAGTCTCCCTTCTCTGGTCTCCCTGAACGGGCCGCTTATACCAAAAGCCGCAGAGCCTGCGGGAGCGCACTGCAATCGGTACCAGCATCATAAAAAAGACCCAGCCGAGCATCTTTGGCCCACTATACCAGTGGAATTTGCGAGCTGAGGTGCGCGCGGCGAATTGGGTAATAATGTCAAAGCTTAAGCCATGCGCTCGGCCCCATTTGCGCAGGTGCCGGGATAGCCGCAGTTCTTCACTGGCGTAGAGTTTTTGATCAAACCCGCCGACGGATTCAAAGGCATCGCGCCGGCAAAAGAGAAAGCTTCCCGCGGCGGTGCGAGTGAAGGTTGAAATCCGCCTCCATGTGGCAATCCCCAAGCGGCCAACGACACCAACCTGCGCAATATTTTCAAATTCGATGATGGTGCCACCACCGCAGCTGCCAGTTGCGAGTTGACGCAGCGCTTCGGCTAAGAGTTTGGCGCAGATACGCGTGTCGGCATCGACAAAAATCAGCAGCTGCCCACGGCTGGCTTGCGCGCCAGTATTACGTGCGCGGGCGATTTGATTGATCGGTTCGAACACCACTAGGTCAGCGCCTGCAGCAGTCGCAATGGCAGCGGTGCTGTCGGTAGAGTTGTTATCGACCACGATACACTCGCCAGTGAGTCGCTGCGCGGCCATTGCCGTGCGAATCGCCTCAAGCGTCGCCGGTAGTTCAGCTGCCTCATTGAAGGCGGGAATGATGATCGAGTAGTCAGGCACGGAAGGCATGTGAGCAAGATGGGTGAAGCCTGTCGCAAATGCAACGTATCGGCAGAATTAACGTCTCCCTGCCGCGCGAGCTGATAGCGGCGCACTGGTGTCCTATTTTTCACCGGAAGGAATCAGCAGTCCCTTCTCGTTTTAGATTGGTGCGTGGTACAATCGTTATGAAACATTTCTTTTGTTCTTGTGGCCTCGATCGTGAGATCGGGGGACGCTGGATACGTGCCCTAAGAATGAGTGCGGAAAAAATCCCCCGCCTTATGGCGGAGGCCACGTTCAGCCATCTTACATTTTCACAAAAAAGCCCGCGAGTAATCGCGGGCTGCTGTTTAAATGAGTACTTAACGATCCGTCATTCGCCGGTAAATGGCGTAGCCATTTACACCAGCATCATTGCCGGTGCCTCAAGGATCTCCTTAAGTGCCTGCAGATACTGTGCGCCGACCGCGCCGTCGATGGTACGATGATCGCCGGAGAGACCTATCTTCATCACTTGCCCGACTACGATTTCGTCGTGCTCATTCACCACGGGCTTCTTGATCGTCGCACCAATGCTGAGAATTGCAGCATTGTTCGGGTTGATGATGCCGTAGAAGTCGGAGATGCCGAACATCCCGAGATTGGTCACGGTCAACGTCGAGCCGCTCATTTCGGTTGGAGTGAGTTTTTTGCCGCGTGCCTTCTTAATCAGAGCCTTCGCTTCTGCGCCGATTTCGCGCAGACCCTTGGTCTCTGCGGCACGGATGACTGGAGTGACGAGGCCGTCATCGATGGCAACACCGAATGCGAGGTGCACGTTGGCGTGTTGCTTGATGGTGTCACCTTCCCATGAGCGATTGATTGCAGGGACGCGACGCACGGCTTCGGCCGCTGCCTTGAGGGTGAGATCGTTGACGGAGAATTTAGCGCCACCTTGTTCGGGTGGAAGGCCTGCAAGCTTACCGTTGAGTTCTGCGCGGAGCTTGGCAAGTGGGGCGCCATCGACTTCGATCTGTAGGTAGAAATGTGGTGCCTGTGTTTTGGAAGCGACCAGTGCTTTACCGATGCTCTTACGCATATTGGAGACAGGTATTACAAGTTCTTCGAGCGTCGCAGCAGGTGCAGCGGCTGGAACACTGGCGACTGCTGCAGGAGTTACGGACACAGGGTTTGTGTTGAGCACATCTTTTTTAAGGATACGTCCGCCAGGGCCAGAGCCTTGAATCGCGGTGAGGTCGATGCCTTTTTCGGCGGCGATCTTTTTTGCTAATGGCGAGGCTTTGATCCGTGCGCCAGTGCTTGCTGCTGGAGTTGCAACAGGTGCCGGTGCTTCAACCACCGCAGGTGCGGGCGCAGCCGCAGCTGGTGCTTCGGCCGCGGGTGCAGGAACTGCAGGTGCTTCTTTGGCTGCGGGCGCCGAATGAGTGGCTGCGGGCGCTGCTTCACCGGCTTCGCCGATGGCAGCGATAGGATCCGCGACAGCGACTTCGTCGCCTTCGCCGCAATAGTGTTTAATCAAGATGCCATCTTCGAAGCATTCAACTTCCATGGTCGCCTTGTCGGTTTCGATTTCAGCGATCATGTCACCGTTGGCGACTGCGTCACCTTCGTTCTTAAGCCAGCGGACCAGCGTGCCCACCGTCATGGTGTCGCTGAGTTTGGGCATATCAATTAGAGTAGCCATAAGTTTGAGAATTTAAGATTAGAAATTAGGACGGAGCGCGAATCGCGCGAAGATGGTAAACTGTCTGCGGTTTGCCCTGAAGGGCGCTGAAGGAACAATTTTGAGTTAAGCAGGGATGAGCATGTTTTTACGCCATCAGTTTCATTGCCATGGCAATGATGCGCTCTTGGTTTGGGATCTGCCAATCCTCGAGCGGCTTGGCGTAAATAGTCGGTGCGTCGATCGAGGAGACGCGGTGAATGGGAGCATCCAAGTAGTCGAAAGCTTTGAGCTGAATCAAATGCGAGATCTGAGCATCCACACCACAATAGGGCTTGTTCTCTTCGACCAGTAAAGCCCGGCCAGTCTTCTTGACCGAGTTGAGGATCGTCTCTTCGTCGAGTGGACGGATTGAGCGCAGATCGACAACTTCGACACTGATATCGTGCGTCTCTTCCATAATCTTTGCAGCTTCTAGTGAGAGCATGGCACAACGACCATGGGAAATGATGGTCATATCAGTGCCTTCCTTGAGGATGTTGGCCACGCCAAGATCGACGATATACTCTTCTTCAGGCACTTCCCACTGTTCTCCGTAGAGTAGGGTGTTTTCCATGACAAAGACTGGGTCATTGTCGCGAATTGCGGCTTTCATGAGTCCCTTGGCATCGTACGCATTGGATGGGCAGACCACCTTCAAGCCTGGGTGGTTGGCCACCATGTATTCGATTGTGTGTGAATGGGTCGCGCCAACACTGGTGCCGCCATTGGCAGGCCCACGAACAACGATGGGCACATTCATTAAACCGCCCGACATGTAGCGGCAGAAGGAGGCATTATTGAAGAGTTGATCGATTGCAACGTAGCTGAACGACATGAACATCATCTCGATGACTGGGCGGATGCCGAGCATCGATGCGCCGATGGCCAGGCCAGAGAATGCGGCTTCGGAAATCGGCGTGTCGATCACGCGCTTGTCACCGTGTTTGGCCCAGAGACCTTCGGTGACCTTGTAGGCGCCGTTGTATTCGGCGACTTCTTCGCCCATGATGCAGACGTTTTCGTCGCGTTGGATCTCTTCGTCGAGTGCTTGCTTAATAGCTTCGCGGTAAGTGATGAGTGGCATGGTATTAAAAGGAGTTAGAAGTTAGAAGCGAGGAGTTAGAAGCCTGATGGCAGAGTTCCTAATTCCTAATTCTTAATGAATGTCTAGTCGTTGAAGAAGTAGCTGCCCTTGAGTTTGTTGTCGGCGTCGTTGTCGACTTCCCAATAAACATCGGTTTGGATTTCCTCACGCGGTGCGTAAGGGCTGTCTTCAGCGAATTTGGCTGACGCTTCGGCTTCGTCTTTTTTCTCTTGGTCGATCTTCTTGGCGAGCGCTTCGGTTAAAGTGCCGTCGGCGAGCAACTGAGATTTGATCAGATTAATCGGATCTTTGGTGCGCTTGTATTCCTCGATCTCTTCCTTGGTACGGTATTTCTCGTGGTTGGCGTCCGCCACGGAATGTCCACGATAGCGGTAGGTGCGGATCTCGAGCAGGAAAGGCTTGTGCTCTTCACGAGCGCGCTTCATCGCACGGTTTGCGACTTCGCGTACTTCAAAGGCGTCGTGGCCGTCGCAGACCTCCCAAGCGATGTCGAAGCCATCCGCACGGTGCGCGAGGTTTTCTTCTGCAGAGGAGCGTTTGAGGCTGGTGCCCATCGAGTACCCGTTGTTTTCAATGACAAAGACGACGGGAATATTCCAGAGGGAAACAAGGTTGAGGGTCTCCATGAAGGAGCCTTGATTAACGGCACCGTCACCGAGGAAAGCAATCGCACAGCCCTTGAGCCCTTTGTATTTAAGTGCGAACGCAAGGCCGGCTCCCAGTGGTGTCTGGCCAGCGACGATGCCGTGGCCACCCCAGTAATTTTTATCCGGCGCGAAAAAGTGCATCGAGCCACCTTTACCCTTCGAGCAGCCAGTGTATTTTCCGTACATCTCAGCCATACACTCATTCATTGACATGCCGACTGCTAGCGCGTGACCGTGGTCGCGATAGGCGGTGATAATGTGGTCGTTCTCCTCCATTAACGAAACGACGCCAGCGGCGATCGCTTCTTGGCCAATGTAGAGGTGCAGAAATCCTCCAATCTTACCTTGGTTGTAGGCGCGTAGCGAGCGTTCCTCGAAGCGTCGAATCCCTACAATCATGCGGTAGAGCCGGAGCTTGTCTTCTTTGGAAAGCTTTTTGTTGATCGGTGCATCCAAGAAGCTTTGAGGCTTCTTGGTCAGCGGAGCAGATTTTTTCTTGGTAGTAGCCATAATAGCGAAGCAAACGAAATTTGCATAAATCACCTCGATGACAAGTAAATTGAGGGGTGCCGACCACAGGACGGTGTTATCAGGTCGATTAGTAGAATCGCTGATTTCAGTTTTTCGGTTTATTTCCCGAGCAACCGATCGCGTAATTGCACAGAGACTGGGTGCTCGCCGAGCCAGATTTGTAGGTAGTATTGCGCAAAGTCCTTACCAGGAATGGTGATTAACTGTTCGCCGTTGATGGCAAATGTGGTGCCGACGCCAGTAATATAGGTAAGCGATGAGACGTCCCCAGTTTCGACCGAGCGGTAAGCCGCGTGCAATTGCTGCGTGGCGGCGGCGATCTGCGGCAAGGCCTCGGCATTGAGGTTCTTGGCGAGCATGTGATCCGCCGACTTTAGAATCGTTGCCTTCGAGATGCTGCGCAAATAGCGGAACTCGAGGCGAAATGAGCAATTGCGCGCCAACACCTGCTCTGCGGTCGCGCCCGCTTCTGCGAACAGGGCGGCATCGTAAAGCTTGAAGAGCAGTTTGTAGCTGACGCGATGCTCTCCTATTTTCGGATAACTGACTCCTTCAATGAGTGCTGATTCGGCAGACACACCAGCTCGCACGGAACTGACTGGCAGTAGTGCAACGATCAACAGTATGCTAAAGCGGCACATTCTTATTTATATTTTCGGCTTGGGCACAATGGTCGAGATCCCGCCATCGATGGTGAATACTTGACCTGTTACAAAGCGGGCGCTGGCAGAGAGTAGCCACTCCGCGAGATTCGCAATATCATCTGGACGAGCGATGTCACCAAGTGGGTGCATCCGTTTTGATATCTCCAGCATCTTCGGGTTGCTGGTCATCGGCCCCGCGAGCGGCGTGTCGGTGAGGCTGGGGGCGATCGCATTGATCCGCAAGCCGCGCGGAGCGTAGGTCGCTGCCGCAGAGCGGACCATGGCTTCAATGCCACCTTTTGCGGCGGCGATCGCTTCGTGGTTGGCGATCCCGACTTGCGCGGCCGCCGTACTAAAAAACAGGCAACTGCCGCGGCTTTGTCGACTCATATGCTTGGTCGCTGCCCGGAGTGCGTAAAATGCGCTGCTAAGATTGGTGAGGACGGTGTGGTGCCAATCCTCAGTGGAGGTGAGGTGCGCGGGCTTGATAAAAATCGAACCGATCGCATGTGCGTAGGCATCAATTTGACCGTGGGTTGCGATGATTTGCTCGAAGCAACTACTGAGCGCTTCAGGGTCGGTGGCGTCGCAGCTATGGATTTCGATCTCTGGATGCCGCGCCTGTAGTGCCTCGAGCCCCGGCGTATTGCGGGCAAAGCCAACGACACGATCACCGGTACGGCAGAGTTGTTCAGCCAATGCCGATCCTATACCACCAGTGATGCCGCCGATGACTACGGTTTTATGTTCGGATATATTCATACCATACTATTCGTTATAGAACTGAATACATTACTATGAATCTTTTTCGGAGACCGGAGACCGGAGACCGGAGACCGGAGACCAGAGTAGCGACTGGCTTGATGCCAGGAGTCTGATCGTGGTCTTGAAGCCGTGGCGTCTACGCTTGCGCAGGCCAATTCGTATGGCTTTCTGGACCTCCGGTCGCCGCAAGCGATGACACTACCTGGCAACTTTCGCAATAACACCTCCTCGTCAGCTTCTGCGCGTTTCTAGCTTGAAAGCCTCCAGCAGAGCCACACCTTTGGCTTCTTTCCCATTTTTTCTCACATGTCTGAAATCGCCAAAGCTTACGAACCCAAAGAAGTCGAACAACGCTGGTATACCAACTGGCTCGAAGCGGGATGCTTCAAGGCGGTCGCTGATTCGGCGAAGGAGCCGTATGCGATCATGATTCCGCCGCCCAATGTCACGGGGATGCTGCACATGGGCCACGTGCTGGATAACACCTTGCAAGATATCTTCGTGCGCCGGGCGCGCCTCGAAGGTAAAGCCGTGCTGTGGCAGCCAGGCACCGACCACGCGGGCATTGCCACTCAGACCAAGGTCGAGAAGCAGCTCCGCGATGCCACTGGGCAAAGCAAATATGATCTTGGTCGCGAGGGCTTCCTCGAAAAAGTCTGGGACTTCCGGGAGGAATCGGGCGGCGTTATTTTGAACCAATTACAAAAGCTTGGCGCGTCTTGCGACTGGGATCGCACCAGTTTTACTCTCGACGAGGACTATTCGAAGGCGGTGCTCACTGCGTTTGTGTCGTTTTATAAGCGTGGTTATATTTATCGTGGCAAGCGCATGGTTAATTGGTGCCCTTCGACGCACACTGCAATTTCCGACGAAGAGGTGAACATGAAGCCGCAGAGTGGTTTCTTTTATAAAATGCGCTACGAGCTGGTGCAGCCAGACGGCGAGCGCACCCACCTCGAAATTTCCACCACACGTCCCGAAACACTGATGGGTGATACTGCGGTGGCGGTGCATCCAGAGGACGAGCGTTACCAGCACTTGATCGGCAAGACCATTTGGCGGCCGTTCCCAAGGGCAGAGATACCGATCATCGGCGACGAATATGTCGACCGTGAGTTCGGCACTGGCTGTCTCAAGGTAACGCCAGCGCACGATAAGAACGACTTCGAGATCGGCCAGCGCCACGGCCTCGAAACGATCGAAGTGATCGACCACGAAGGTAAGCTCAATGCCCTCGCAGGCGCGGAATTCGACGGCGTCGATCGCTTTAAGGCTCGCAAGCAGGCAGTCGCCAAGCTCGAAGACATGGATCTTTTAATCAAGGCGGAACCCTACGAAAACACCGTCGGCTTCTCAGAGCGTGGCGATGTGCCGATCGAACCGCGTCTTTCGGAGCAATGGTTCCTCAAATATCCGAAGGTTGAAGAGGCCAAGCGTGCGGTTGAAAATGGCACGATCAAATTTCACCCCGACCGCTGGAAAAAGACCTATCTGCACTGGCTCAACGGCATTCAAGACTGGTGCATCAGCCGCCAACTCTGGTGGGGTCACCGTATCCCGGTGTGGTACAACAAGCACATCCCGCACACGGAACTCGATTTTGACAATCCCGCGCATGTACATGTCTCGGTCGAAGGGCCAGTCGATCCTGAAAACTGGGAGCAAGAGGACGACGTGCTCGACACCTGGGCCTCGTCGTATCTGTGGCCCATGGCGAATCTGGGTTGGCCGAAGCCAACGCCAGAGCAGCAGCAAGAGCTCGATTTCTGGTATCCCACCTCCGTGCTAGTGACCGGCTTCGATATTATTTTCTTCTGGGTCGCGCGTATGATCATGGCGGGTATCGAGCTGTATGGCGACGATGCCAAGGACCTGTCCGATGAAGAACTCGCGAAGCGTATTCCGTTTAAGAACGTGTTCATCCACGGCCTTATTCGCGATGAAAAGGGCCGCAAAATGTCGAAGTCCCTCGGCAACTCGCCTGATCCACTCGATTTGATTGAGAAATACGGTGCCGATGGTCTTCGCTTTGGTATTTGTAATATCGCCCCGTCTGGTTCGGATATTTTGTTCACCGAGGAGCGCATTCAGATCGGTCGCAATTTCTCCAACAAGCTGTGGAATGCTTCGCGCTTCCGTCAGATGTCAGGGCCGATGGCAGACAACTCCAGCGTAGAAGCGATTTTGAGCCGGATCGATACCAGCCGTTGCGATGATTACGATCATTGGATCCTTGCGCGCGTGGTTGAAGTGACTGCCGAGATAGAAAAGTGCTTTGCCAATTACGAGATCGCACCGCTGACACACCTGATTTACGCTTTCTTCTGGGGCGATTTCTGCGACTGGTATGTGGAAGCATCCAAGGGCAAACTGCGTGGCGACGAAGCCTTGCGGGATAACTGTCTCGCGATTCAGGATCTGGTAATCCGCCAAGTGCTGCAGCTCGCCAATCCGGTGATTCCGCACATTACTGAAGAGCTCTGGAAGGGCCTCGGCTACGATGCGTCGGTTGAATATATTCAGAACACCAAGCTCACCTCGGCCGCAGAGTTGCAAGCCGCGCTTTCTGCGGATAAGACTGCAGCCGCCCGTGTGGTTAGCTTACAGGAATTAATTTCGCAGGCACGTGCGCTCAAGTCGCAGTATAATTTGGCCAACAAGCGCGACGTCGCGGTGCTCTATGCGGCCGAAGGCGATGCCATTAAAGTGATCGCTGACAACGTCAGCTTGGTGCAAACTCTAGCTGGTATCGTACTCACCGCAGTCGACGGGGCTCAGCCAGATGGCCTGCCCGCAGCGGTGACTCCGCTTGGCACTTTGTACCTCGATTTGAGTAGCTCCATCGATGTTGAAGCCGAAAAGGCGCGGCTAACTAAGGAGCTGGATAAGCTGAACCAGCTGGTCGCGGCGGGCGAGGGCAAGTTGAAGAACTCGAAATTTGTCGACAGTGCCCCGGCGAAGATTGTCGAAGGCGCACGTAAGCAGCTGGCCGAAACCACCGAAAAGCGCGACGAAACCAAGCGAATCTTAGAAAGTTTGTAGCGCGGCAGATCGAACCTAGTGTTGGAGCAAAGAAAAAACCCCAGCGAACTGGGGTTTTTGAAAAAGTACGCTTAAATCGCGCGAGTCGGACTTCGATTCACTTTATTAGCTAGCAGGACTAACCAAGGTGGTATCGTCATCTTCTGTGTCGTTTTCTTCGGGCGTGACGACTGGCTCAATGCCTGAGTCCTCCCCCTCCGCAACGCTGTTGGCAACGGTTTGCACGGTATTGTCCACAGTAGTTTCAGCTTGTTCCGAAGAGAGGCCTGCCTCGGTGGCACCTTCGGTGGCACCGGTGGCAATTTCCGCACCGAGGTCCTCATTCTCAGCAAGGGCAGCTTCGGTTGCTCCGGTAGTCGCAGCTTGAAGTGCCTCCAGTTGGTCGGCGAGTTCGTCCCCGGCGGAGTCGACTGCCCCTTCCGCTGCGCCGCTCGCGGCGGCTTGCGCAGCCGCGGCCTGCTGCGGATCTACTTCGACTTGGTCGTCACCGCCCTCGCCCTCGGGAACTGCGAATGCTTCGACTGCTCCTGTGGTCGCGCCGTTAGCTGCTGCTTGAATCGCGTCAGTTGAAGAAGTGGTGCTGCCTTCGGTGGCTGCGACTGCTCCTGTGACCGCACCGTTGGATGCTGCTTTAATAGCGTCAGTTGAAGAAGTGGCGCTGCCTTCGGTGGCTTCTACTGCTCCTGTGACCGCACCGTTGGATGCTGCTTGAATAGCTTCAGTTGAAGAGGTGGTGCTGCCTTCGGTGGCTGCGACTGCTCCTGTGACCGCACCGTTGGATGCTGCTTTAATAGCGTCAGTTGAAGAAGTGGTGCTGCCTTCGGTGGCTTCTACTGCTCCTGTGACCGCACCGTTGGATGCTGCTTGAATAGCTTCAGTTGAAGAGGTGGTGCTGCCTTCGGTGGCTGCGACTGCTCCTGTGACCGCACCACCCGATGCTGCTTGAATGGCTTCAGTTGAAGAGGTGGTGCTGCCTGCCGTTGCTGTGACTGCTCCTGTGGTCGCACCGCTGGAGGCTGCAGCAACTGTCGCTGCGAAGCTTTCACTGCCAGAGCTGGCTGCGGCTGCCGCTCCAACGATACCAGTGGAGGCGGCTTTAATTGCTGCAGTTACGGATGCGGTGCTGCTGCCTTCCGGTGCGGCTGCTGCGGCGGCTTCTAATCCTGCCACGGTGGCGGTCAGGATGGCGGAGGATACGTTGGCGATCACCGCATTCGCATCGATGTCGGGGTCGGCTTGAATTTCCGCCATAAATGCCATCATCACCGTCTCTGCGATGATTTGGATTTCCGCTGCGGTTGGCACAGGCACTAATAGGTAAGATTCAGCCATCAGTGCTTCGATCGCCTGTTGGACGGCAACTGGATCGGACAGATCGAGATCTGGGTTCGCCTCCCGCGCTAGCTTGACCAGCTCAGTAACGTCCGCTTGCAATTTAGCATTTGCAGCTTCTTCGGTGTCGCCAACGTCGGGTGTGACGACTGGATCAGCGCCTTGGTCCTCACCCTCCGCAGGGCTGTTGGTAGTCTCTTGGGTGGCATTCTCTACAGCAGCTTCAGCTTGTTCAGAAGAGAGGCCTGCCTCGGTGGCACCGGCGGTTGCACCGGCGGCAATTTCCGCTCCGAGTTCATCACTTTCAGCTATGGCAGCTTCGGTTGCTCCAGTAGTCGCAGCTTGAAGTGCCGCCAGCTGGTCGTCGAGTCCCTCGGCTGAATTGACTGCACCTTCCGTGGCACCAGACGCGGCGGCTTGCGCTGCCGCGGCCACTAGCGGATCTACCTCGCCTTGGTTATCGCTGTCCTCGCCTTGGACGTCGTCACCTTGGCTCTCGGCTGCTTTTTCTGCTGCTTCGACTGCTCCTGTGACGGCGCCGCTGGATGCGGCTTGAATAGCTTCAGTTGCAGAAGTGGTGCTGTCTGCGGTTGCTGTGACTGCGCCTGTGATCGCGCCGCTGGAGGCGGCGGCAACCGTTGCTGCGAAGATATCAGTGCCTGAGCTGGCTGCGGCTGCTGCTCCGACTACGCCTTTCGAGGCTGCGGCAATTGCCTCGGGGCTAGCATCGCCAGATGCTTTCACGGTGGCGGACAGAACGGCGGAGGACACGTTTGCGATCACCGAACTCACCACCTCATCCGCGTCGATGGTGGGGTCGGCTTGAATCCCCGCCATAAATGCCATCATGACTATTTCTGCGGTGAGTTGAATTTCATCTACGGTCGGAGCAATCACTGCGCCATCGTCAGTTGCAGCGCGCGTTAAATTTATCATTTGCTCGATGACAGTGTCGAAATTTGGGTCGTCCGCGGAGATGCTAACTGCGAATTCTTGTTCCGCTGGTACCGCGGTGGTGGTTTCGGTCGCGTTGGGGTCGTAGTCGCCGTTTTCTTGGCTGCCTTCGGCATTAGTGATGAAATCAACAAGACCGTCTTGGTTGCTGACTTGTAAGGAGTATAGACCGGATGTCGGATCAAAGTTGAGGGCGACGGTGAAGTTTGTTCCGCGGATTGCTGCGGTGCCGAGTGGCGATTCGACTAAAAACTGCGAGCCATCGCTGAGCTTTTTTACATGCCCAGATGTTTTGCCATAATTGAGTTTGAGTAAGGTTTGTGACCGACTCGGATCGGCCTGTAATTGTTCGTAGCTCTTAGTGCCACCAAAGGCTTCCTGCGACAGTTCCGCGAGCGTGAGACGGCTATTCTCCATGACGGTTAACTCGGACCCGTTGGAAAAAACCAGCACCGCTTGACTCGATGGATTGGTGGAGATGCTATCGCCTTGGGATAGGATAGCTCCGGCCTGGAGTGGGGTTTCGGCACCGCCCTCAGAGTAAGTAGTCACCGTGCCGCTAACGCTGAGAACTTTTGCGCTGGCTAATTGGGCTGCGTTGGCAGTGGCGGCGCTCAAGCCAAAAAGCCCGAGAAGGATAAAGAGGGGGTAGAGTTTTCTCATAATCAATCAGTGTAGACGACGTGTTCGTAGAAGTGTGAAACTAGGTATATAGATTTTAATGCCATGGGCTCAAGCTTTTTAGCGTCCAGCAATCACGCCGTAGCGCGGCAGATCGAACCTAGTGTTGGAGCAAAGAAAAAACCCCAGCGAACTGGGGTTTTTGAAAAAGTACGCTTAAATCGCGCGAGTCGGACTTCGATTCACTTTATTAGCTAGCAGGACTAACCAAGGTGGTATCGTCATCTTCTGTGTCGTTTTCTTCGGGCGTGACGACTGGCTCAATGCCTGAGTCCTCCCCCTCCGCAACGCTGTTGGCAACGGTTTGCACGGTATTGTCCACAGTAGTTTCAGCTTGTTCCGAAGAGAGGCCTGCCTCGGTGGCACCTTCGGTGGCACCGGTGGCAATTTCCGCACCGAGGTCCTCATTCTCAGCAAGGGCAGCTTCGGTTGCTCCGGTAGTCGCAGCTTGAAGTGCCTCCAGTTGGTCGGCGAGTTCGTCCCCGGCGGAGTCGACTGCCCCTTCCGCTGCGCCGCTCGCGGCGGCTTGCGCAGCCGCGGCCTGCTGCGGATCTACTTCGACTTGGTCGTCACCGCCCTCGCCCTCGGGAACTGCGAATGCTTCGACTGCTCCTGTGGTCGCGCCGTTAGCTGCTGCTTGAATCGCGTCAGTTGAAGAAGTGGTGCTGCCTTCGGTGGCTGCGACTGCTCCTGTGACCGCACCGTTGGATGCTGCTTTAATAGCGTCAGTTGAAGAAGTGGCGCTGCCTTCGGTGGCTTCTACTGCTCCTGTGACCGCACCGTTGGATGCTGCTTGAATAGCTTCAGTTGAAGAGGTGGTGCTGCCTTCGGTGGCTGCGACTGCTCCTGTGACCGCACCGTTGGATGCTGCTTTAATAGCGTCAGTTGAAGAAGTGGTGCTGCCTTCGGTGGCTTCTACTGCTCCTGTGACCGCACCGTTGGATGCTGCTTGAATAGCTTCAGTTGAAGAGGTGGTGCTGCCTTCGGTGGCTGCGACTGCTCCTGTGACCGCACCACCCGATGCTGCTTGAATGGCTTCAGTTGAAGAGGTGGTGCTGCCTGCCGTTGCTGTGACTGCTCCTGTGGTCGCACCGCTGGAGGCTGCAGCAACTGTCGCTGCGAAGCTTTCACTGCCAGAGCTGGCTGCGGCTGCCGCTCCAACGATACCAGTGGAGGCGGCTTTAATTGCTGCAGTTACGGATGCGGTGCTGCTGCCTTCCGGTGCGGCTGCTGCGGCGGCTTCTAATCCTGCCACGGTGGCGGTCAGGATGGCGGAGGATACGTTGGCGATCACCGCATTCGCATCGATGTCGGGGTCGGCTTGAATTTCCGCCATAAATGCCATCATCACCGTCTCTGCGATGATTTGGATTTCCGCTGCGGTTGGCACAGGCACTAATAGGTAAGATTCAGCCATCAGTGCTTCGATCGCCTGTTGGACGGCAACTGGATCGGACAGATCGAGATCTGGGTTCGCCTCCCGCGCTAGCTTGACCAGCTCAGTAACGTCCGCTTGCAATTTAGCATTTGCAGCTTCTTCCCCGGTCAGAGGCGCAGGTTCTGTTTGAGCTGATAATGCTGGGGCCAAACTGCAAGCCAAGCATGTCAGCAGTGCGAAAGTTATTTGCTGTGAAAATTTCATAATTTAACGGTTCAAAAGATTTACCTTTAGTGAATTGGAAATAAATGGCAACACTATAAGACGCTTCAAATTTTTCGGATCAATCCAATCTTTCTGCGATGCTATTTTTACTATTATGACTTTATTTCGCCCCTGTATCGATCTCCATGCTGGTAAGGTGAAGCAGATTGTCGGCGGCACTCTGAGTGACGATGGCGCCGGCTTGCAGACAAATTTTGAGAGTGATCGGCCCGCAGGCTATTATGCTGATCTGTATCGAAAAGACGCGTTGGTTGGTGGCCATGTGATCAAGCTGGGGCCCGACAATGATCGCGCAGCGCGTGAGGCATTGGCGGCCTATCCGGGTGGCTTGCAGATCGGCGGCGGCATACAGCGTGAAAATGCAAGCGCGTGGCTCGAAGCGGGCGCAAGCCATGTGATTGTTACCTCATGGCTATTTGACGACAACGGTCATTTTCGAGCGGAGCGCTTAGCTGCGCTGGTTGACGCAGTGGGTAAAGAGCGACTTGTTTTGGACTTGAGTTGCCGCGTGGATGGAGACGGCTGGGTTGTCGCGATGAATCGCTGGCAAACACCAACAGATCTTATTTTAAACGCGTCAACACTACGCCAGTTGGCGCTGAGCTGCGATGAGTTCTTGGTTCATGCCGCCGACGTTGAGGGCAAGTGCCAAGGAATTGATACCCGCTTAGTCGAGTTTCTCGGCGCACACGCGACCATCCCGGTGACCTATGCCGGTGGGGTGCATGCCTTCAACGACCTGCAAGCCGTGCACGATTTAAGTGGAGGCAAGGTCGATCTGACCATCGGCAGCGCACTCGATCTTTTTGGAGGTGCCCAGGTTTGCTATGCAGACTGTGTCGCGTGGAACCGGGCTCAGAGGGATGAGACCTGAGGGATGAGACCTGAGACTTGAGGGATGAGGCCTGAGACTTGAGGGCAGAGGGACAGAAGTGAACTCAATGGTCACATGGAGGAGAAGCAGAACTCAATGCCGAGTTATTGGGAGGGTCGACCTCCGTGTCGTCCGCATCAGCAA
>Ga0209193_1000842_pt1 | contig 17785 bp, 18 predicted proteins | sample COGITO_mtgs_1003_FD_185515 | JGI IMG/M metagenome (GOLD analysis project Ga0209193, IMG submission 185515) | Pelagic marine microbial communities from North Sea - COGITO_mtgs_100330 (SPAdes) (version 2) | ecosystem: Environmental > Aquatic > Marine > Epipelagic ... | reverse complement strand
CACACATTAATTGGGGTTTATCATGAATTAACAATGCTGCCCTCTCTACTTTTTGGATGTGTTTTCCCTGTGCTATTGGCAATTAAATTTTTTAGAAATTTTTTTACACCTAGTTGAACCTATTTTTGAGACTAAGTCTTGAAAAATTAAATTACTGTGAGATGTATTTAATGGTTAAGAAACTCTTTTTAATTTCTTTCTGATGTTTAAATTATGACTCATATTATAAAAAATAATACACTAGAGGTTGCTGTTGATATACCATTAGAAAACTATAAAGGCTCAAGATTTGATTGGTCTGGGAAAATTTCTTCTATTAAGTTTGAAAACCTTCCTTTAACTACTATTGAAGATACAGAATCTAAAAATATTAATTTTTTAGGAAAAGGGCTTTACAATGAATTTGGAATTACGAGTCCAATAGGTTTCGAAGAAACCCCTATAGGCGGATGGTTTCATAAAATAGGTATTGGCCTTCTCAAGAAAGAACACAAAAACTACCTTTTTCATAGAAATCATCTTATAAAACCAGCTCATTTTGATATTACTTATAAGGATCAAAAAATAATAATTGTTTGTAAGTCAGAGTCTGTAAACGGCTATTCCTACATATTAAAAAAAGAAATTTCAATATCTAAAAATAGTATTTTAATTAATTATTTTTTGGAGAACACGGGTGAAAAAAAAATTATTACAGATGAATATGTTCATAATTTTATGGCAATTAATAACGCCCTAATAGGTGAAGACTATACGCTGAAATTTCCTTTCCCAATAAATCCATCACTTTTTGACGAAACTGTAAATAACGAGAATGCAGTTGAAATTGGTCTTGATAATATTACCTTTAATAAAACTCCAGAACAACAATTCTTCTTCAGTAATCTAACGGGAGGAAAAGAACTACAAGCGGAATGGGTGTTAACAAATTTAAAAACCGGGGTTGGAATAAAAGAAATTGGGAACTTTAAAACAAATAAAATAAACCTATGGGGCTGGGGGCATGTGATTAGTCCAGAATTGTTTTTTAAAATTTCAGTAGGCCCTAAAAAATCAATTGAATGGTTAAGAAAATTCGAAGTATTTAAAATTAATCCCTAAATTTAGAGGATCATTAGAATAATTTTCAATCCATAAAATTTTACCTACATGAAATACTCAATTTCTGTTATCTGCCTTTTAGTCTGTTTTAATCTTTGTTATGGACAACGTTTAAAAACACCAACACTGAGTCCTTTTAGTAAAATTTCACAACAAGTTGGTCTTACAGAAGTGACTCTTCAATACTCTAGACCTTCAGCCAAAGGAAGAGTTGTTTTTGGAGAACTAGTTCCTTATGATAAAGTCTGGAGAACTGGAGCAAATAGGGCTACAAGAATTACATTTAAGGAAGTTGCAAAAATTGGAGGAAAAAAAATACAGCCAGGAGAATACGCTATTTATACCATTCCTAATCAAGGGTGTTGGACCATAATTATTCATGCAAACACTTCACTTAGAAGTATTGCAGGAGGTGCTTACAAACCGTTAAACGATGTCTTCAGATTTGAGCTAGTGCCAGAAAAAAACAACAACTATGTTGAAACGTTTACCTGTCAATTTTCAGAGGTTAAAACAAATTCTTTAATGCTCGATATCACATGGGAAAATACCTTAATTTCTATTCCAATCGAAGTAGAGGTTGATAAAAAAATTGAGTCTCAAATGCAAGTTTTTATGAAAAACCCTGAGAAGATACCTCACAGAACCTACTTTGAAGCTGCCCAATATTATAGTAATAATGGTAAAGATTTAAAGGATGCACTAAACTTTATTGATAGTGCTCTTAATAAAAGTCCAGAAAATTTTAGATACGGATTACTTAAGGCAAAAATCCTTGCTAAAATGAACAACTATAAAGAAGCTTTGGTTATTATAGAAGCAGCAAATAACTGGGCAAAAAATAAAAACAATGCCAATTATATAGAACAAACAAAATTATTTTGGGACTCAATATTAACTAAAAAGTAATGTTAGATCTTTATCAAGTAGATGCCTTTACCAATTCTATTTTTGAGGGAAACCCAGCCTGTATTGTTCCTTTACCCTCATGGCTTCCTGATGAAATATTATTAAAAATTACACAAGAAAACGCCGTTGCAGAAACTGCTTTTTTTGTTGCTAAAGAGAATAAATTTCATCTACGATGGTTTACACCAGAAATTGAAATGGATTTGTGTGGGCATGCAACTTTGGCAACTGCTCACTGTTTAAAAACAATTTTAAAATATCCTTCAAATAATATTGTTTTTGAAACTGCAAGTGGAGACCTAACGGTTACTGTACAAGATGATTTTTATTTTTTAGATTTTCCATCAAGAATGCCTGTTCCTGCAGCGCTTCCTGAACTCATAGAAAAATCTTTAAACATTCCTCCAAAAGCGGTGTATAAGTCTAGAGATTATGTCTTAGTATATGATACTGAACAAGACATAAAAAACATTAAAATAAACAGGCAAATTTTTGACCAAATAAATCTAGGTACAGGTGGGGTAATTGTTACCTCTAAAGGGACTAGCTGCGATTTTGTCTCGCGTTTTTTTACTCCCCAAGCCTCTATTCTAGAAGACCCTGTAACCGGTTCAGCGCATTGTTCTTTAATTCCTTTTTGGGCAAAAAAACTGGATAAAAAAGAGCTCTCTGCTATGCAACTTTCTAAAAGAAAAGGGATACTAAATTGCACAGAAAAAAACGATAGGGTTATTATAAGTGGTCAAGCAAAAACCTATTCTATTGGTAAATTATGGATTGAATAAACTAGGAGTCTAACTATATTTTACTTTTCTGAAAACACGAAGTGCTTCTTTATATTTTATGTATGTGGTTTTATCTTCTATACTTTTAATATATTCTTTTGCTTTTTTTAATTGCTGAACCGAATCTGAGTATCCGTATAAAAAACAAAGTAAATAGTTTTTTGGCAACCTGAGTACATCTTCGTGTTCTAATACTGAAAGCGGGATTCCTGCTTCAATTTTAGAAATAATTACATTATTATTATGATAAATATGCTGAATCATAATATCATCAAATAATGGTGACTTAAATAAGAACTCGGTAACGATGTCATGTTTCCCATTTTCCTTAAAATTGATAATCGTTTTTTCTAAAGGATAGTATTTTTCCTCCTTGTCTAATCCAAGAGAAATGTATTCTGTAATGATAAATGAATTTTTATTATAACTGATTTGAACCTCATCTAAGGATGAAAAAAATAATCGAACTTGCTCGTTTATTAATTCAATATCTACACGTGTGAAAAACTCTTTTCCATCTAAACGTTTTTTCTCTCCTGCCCAACACAATACAAATTGCTCATTAAAAACTTTGTATTGGGGGTTATATTCTGGCTTGTGATTATTAAAGAAATCAAAAACACCGTCTAAAGTTAGCTTTATGTTATTATTTGCATTCTTTTCTATGGCATCAACTGTGAGTTTATTAGTATCTCTTAACTCAAAATTTTTAGAGGCAGGCATGGAATTACTTCCCCTTCTGTAGAAAATAGTGTCTTTTCTATATTTCCACGCATTCTTTAATAAAGAGGTAATAGTACCGTTGCAATGAATCGTTACTAAACCAACTACTTTATGTCTAGGTAAACTTGGAAAAGGAACATTTTCGTAGGTGATTTTTGGGGGGTTTTTTAAGTATGCATTTACAAGGTTCTGTATTTTGCTATCGTCAAAAAAATCTACTCCAATAATCTTATTTTCTTCGTCTTCAATGCCAATTATGATGTAAGAATTGTTCGTTGGGTTTGAATTGGAAAGGGCACAAATATGCTTTAAAAATTTACCTTTCCCTTCTTTGCTTGTTAAGGATAGCTTCATCTTTTTATCATAAAAACTATTCTCATCATTATGACTGAGCAAGTTTTTAATTAAAAGACGTTTATTAATCATATTTACGGAACTTTGTGACCTTGACACTCTACCAGTAAGGTAAACCAATCTTCAAGCTCTAGATTAATGTTTAAGGCTTTTGTTGCATTTTCTAGTCTTACCTTTGAAGTTGTTCCAACCACAGGTAAGACTCCTGAGGGATGCTGTAAAATCCAGGCTAATAATAATTGATCTTCAGATGCATTGTATTTTTTTGTTAACACATCCAATACTTTTTTTATTCGTTTGTTTACTGCATTTGATTCTTTAAAATAAGATCCCAAAGGACTCCATGACATCGGTATTACATCTTTTTGCAATAAATGATCTAAGGTTCCGTTTTGCATTGCCGAATGTTGTGTTAAAGAAAATTCTATTTGATTTACAGAAATGGAAGTGGTATGATCTATTAAATTAAATTGAGAAGGTGTAAAATTAGAAACTCCAAAATCTATAATTTTACCTGTCTCTTTTAAAATTGAGACGGCGGCTTCAATCTCGGCTGGATGCATAAGTGGGCTAGGTCGATGCAGTAATAGTAAGTCTAAGTAATCGGTTTGTAAGTCTTTTAATGACTTTTCTACGCTCCAAATAATGTATTCTTTTGAATAATTATAGTGTTTTATTTTATTGTCTCTTGTACCACCATCATGTTGTATTCCACATTTAGAAATCAGTTGAATCTTATCTCGCTCTACACCACTAGTTGAAAAAGCTTTACCAAACTCTTGTTCAGTTGTGTATTCTCCATAGATGTCTGCATGGTCAAAAGTGGTAATTCCAGACTCTAAAGTTTTTTTTATTTGAGAAATCATTTCTTGAGTAGAAAATTGTCTCCCCCATGCTCCCCAAGACATACATCCTGCTATAATTTTTGAATACCTACTCATTTATTTTTTATTTATCATCGTTGCACTTACTTGAGCAGTAGGATATACGACCAAGTCTTCAATATTAATATGATAAGGTCTGGTGATTACAAAATGGATAATTTCGGCAATATCCTCTGGTTGTAACGGTTTATATCCCTGATATACTTTTTTTGCTCTTTCCTTATCTCCTTTAAAACGGACATCTGAAAATGCAGTTTCTACAAGCCCAGGGTGTATAGCACTAACACGAATGTTATAGTTGTTTAAGTCCATTCTCATTCCTTTATTAATAGCCTCAACTGCAGACTTAGATGCACAATATACATTTCCATTTGGATACACCTCTTTTCCTGCCGTTGATCCAATATTAACAATAAAACCTGTGTTTCTTTCAATCATTTTTGGCAAGATCGCTTTTGAGACATACAAAAGCCCCTTCACATTAATATCTAACATGGCATCCCAGTCATTTGTGTCACCGTCTTGAATAAAACTTAAGCCGTGTGCATTCCCTGCATTATTAATTAATACATCAATATTTCTAAAATTCTCAGGTAGATTTTCTATAGAGTTAAAGACATCACTTTTATTTCTAACATCAAATTGGAGTGTAATTACATCGGTTTGTTCCCCTAAAGATTTTTCTAAATTTTGGAGTTGCTCCTTGTTTCTTCCACAAAGAATTAATCTATAGTTGTGATGTGCTAAAAATTCTGCAGTGGCTTTTCCTATTCCTGAAGTAGCTCCAGTTATAAAAACAGTTAAACTCATGATATTCTTTTTTTTAAAGATACTCGATTTTCATGATATGTGAAATGGTGAATTATTTTTAAACATGAAAAAACCGCTCTACCTCTAGAGCGGCTTCCTTCTTGTTGATTATAAAGTATAATCAACTAAGAATCAACTAACCAAAACTTTATTATAATTTAAATCTCTTTTTCTTTTTTCTTTTAATCTTTGTTCGTCTTCTCTCTCCGTTTTTAACACTTGGATTGGAGGCTTTACTATCTCTTAAAATTTGAATAAAGGCTCTCCCAGTAAATTCGTAGGTTGTTTGAGAACTCACGTGGAATAGTTCAACTACTTGATCGTTAACTACTGTTAATTCAAATTCCTCAAAATCTCCAAATGAATAATTAAGCGTAAGTATTTTTAAATTATTAAAACCAACGACATCAAAAACTTCATAACCTCCAAAATAATCCCATGTCAAATTATCAACATTTGTGCCAAACGGGGCATTTGAAGAAGAAAATGTTGTGTTGTATTCTGGAGTAAATTTTAAGAAATGCTCTTCGTCAAATGGGTTTGGAGTTCCTGTTTGACTAATGTCTGTTCTTTCCCAAGCGATATACTCTTGCATAAAATACTCAATATTATCATAGAACAACATATCATAATCAAATTCATCTCTCTGATAACCAACAAGTAAATAACTAACATTTTGTTGGGTGTCATAAATTCTAACTTCATTTGAAGATAATTGTAGTACATCAAAAACATACCTTCCGTCTAAATCATGAATTGCTTCAAGATAAATTCCGAAACTATCATAATTGCCCACTGAGATACCAAGACCATTTCCGGTAAAGCCAATATCTGCAATATTATTGTTAGCATACATATTCCCATTAATAAAAGACAAAGTAAAGGCCTTAGAAACAAAAGGGACATCTCCATTACCCATAGTTTGGTGAATGTCTACATACCATAAATCATAGCTAGACATCAATTCTCCTAAAGTAATTGAGCCATCTAAAGGCTCCTCTTGAGAACAAGAACTTAAAAAAACAGTGCTTACTAGAATCGCTAAAAGTAGTTTGAAAGTTTTCATGAGTAATATATTGTTATTTATTTATAAAAATCTATTTCAAATTGTATGCCAAAATTAGAAAAAAATAAAAAAATAAAAAAAGCACATCTAATGATGCGCTTTTTTATGCTGAAGTATTGTGTTTAATTTTTTAAGGCTTCTGCGCCTCCAACAATCTCTAAAATTTCATTAGTAATTGCAGCTTGTCTTGCTTTGTTATATGTTAACTTTAATTCGTCACGTAATTCTGTAGCGTTATCTGTTGCTTTATGCATCGCTGTCATTCTAGCCCCGTGTTCTGCAGCAAAACTATCTCTAACAGCTTTATATAATTGTGTCTTTAAAGACTTAGGAATCAATTCCAAAACAATCTTTTCTTTAGACGGTTCAAAAATATAATCAGCAGATGCATTGGTGTCTCCTTCTACTGGTTTAATAGGCAAGAATTGCTCTACTTGAGGAATTTGAGTCGCCGCATTTTTAAATCTGTTGTAAATAATTTCTATTTTGTCATAGGTTCCATCCACATACAAATTCATAATTTTTTCAGCAACTTCTGCAACAAAATCAAACGTAAGGTTGTCAAAGATGTCATTTCTAGCATCAATGACTGGATATGACTTAGATAAAATATCATTCCCTTTTTTACCAATTGTCAATAAATCTACATCAACAGCTTGGTAGTTCGCGGCAATGTTTTGAGTAGTCTCTTTAATTACAGAAGAATTAAATCCACCACACAATCCTCTATTTGAAGTTACAACAACCAATAATACTTTAGAAACTTCTCTTTGCTTAGAATAGGCACCACCAGCATCACTATCTAATGTTGCACTCAAATTTTGTAATAGCTCTGTTAGTTTTGAAGAATATGGGCGCATTGCAGTAATAGCATCTTGTGCTTTTTTTAACTTTGCAGCAGAAACCATTTTCATGGCACTGGTAATCTGCATCGTTGATCCAATGGACGCTATTCTATTACGTATTTCTTTTAAGTTTGCCATTTCTAAATCTTTAAGCGTTTAGTATTTAAGCAAATTTTGCTGTGATTTCTTTTGCCGCACTTTCTAGTGTTGCAATTACCTCGTCTGTTAACTTTCCTGATTTTAAAACATCTAAAGCATCTCTATGCTTTGCGTTTAAATAATCTATGTAATCTCTTTCAAATTCTTTCACTTTCTTTACAGGAACATCCTTTAACAAATTCTTAGAACCTGCATAAATAATAGCTACTTGGTCCTCTACCGTATAAGGATCATTCTGTGCTTGCTTTAAAATTTCAACATTACGTTGTCCTTTAGAGATTACACTCATTGTTGCAGCATCTAGATCTGATCCAAACTTTGCGAAAGCTTCTAATTCACGAAACTGTGCTTGATCTAATTTTAATGTTCCAGATACTTTTTTCATTGATTTAATCTGAGCGTTTCCACCAACACGAGATACAGAAATACCTACATTAATTGCTGGACGAACACCTGAGTTAAATAAATCTCCATCTAAGAAGATTTGACCATCTGTAATAGAAATTACATTGGTTGGAATATAAGCAGATACGTCTCCGGCTTGGGTTTCAATAATCGGTAATGCTGTTAAAGAACCCCCACCTTTTACAATTGACTTTAAGGTGTCTGGTAAATCGTTCATTTCGCTGGCAATCTTGTCATCATTGATCACTTTTGCCGCTCTTTCTAATAATCTAGAGTGAAGGTAAAAAACGTCTCCTGGATATGCTTCACGTCCTGGAGGTCTTCTTAATAATAAAGAAATTTCACGATACGCTACTGCTTGTTTAGATAGATCATCATATATAATTAATGCTGGTCTTCCTGTATCTCTAAAGTATTCTCCAATAGCAGCTCCAGCAAATGGTGCATATACTTGCATTGCTGCAGGATCTGATGCATTTGCAGCAACTATTGTTGTGTAAGCTAAAGCGCCTCTTTCTTCTAACATGTTTGCAATTCCTGCAACAGTAGATGCTTTTTGGCCAATAGCTACATAGATACAGTACACTGGTTGCCCTGCATCATAAAATTCTTTTTGGTTTAAGATGGTGTCTAAAGCTACAGTAGATTTACCTGTTTGACGGTCTCCAATAATCAACTCACGCTGACCTCTTCCTACAGGAATCATAGCGTCAATAGATTTAATACCTGTTTGTAAAGGTTCTGTTACAGGCTCACGATAAATAACTCCTGGAGCTCTTCGCTCTAAAGGCATTTCATAGGTTTTACCTTCTATAGGTCCTTTACCATCTATTGGATTTCCTAGAGTATCTACAACACGTCCAACGATTCCTTCTCCTGCTCTTAAAGATGCAATTCTCTCGGTACGTTTTACTGTTGATCCTTCTCTAATAGTTGTTGAAGCTCCTAATAAAACAACTCCAACGTTGTCTTCTTCTAGGTTTAGTACAATTCCTTCTAGTCCGTTATCAAATTCAACTAATTCTCCGTATTGTACATTAGATAATCCGTACACACGGGCAATACCATCTCCTACTTGTAGAACACTTCCTACTTCTGCAAGTGATGCATTTGCGTCAAAATTTGTTAATTGTTGCTTTAAAATTGCTGAAACTTCAGCTGGTTTAATTGCCGCCATCTTTTAGATTTTGATGTAGATTTAAATTTTTGGAATATAATGACTGTTGTCAAATTCCTTTCTTAATTCGTTTAAATGATTAGAGATACTTGCATCGTATTGCACATCTCCAACCCGCAATATAAACCCTCCTAAAATAGCCGGGTTTACACTGTTTTCTAAGCTTGCCTTATTGCCTGTTAATGCAACAATTTTTGCCATTACTTTTGTTTGTAATTCTTCTGTCAAGGGAATTGCTGTCGTAACTTTCGCTACTTGAATTCTCTTTAAAAAATCGTATATAATTGAATATTGTTTCGCAATTGAAAGCAACATATTCATTCGTTTGTTTTCTTGTAATAGATCAAACATTCCTAGAGAAATAACATGTGTTTTTCCAGTAAACAAGGTGTTTAATACTTTTTTCTTCTCCGAAGACTTAATTACCGGACTTTTCAGCATGACACGCAAATCTAGATTCTCAGAAATGGTTGCTGCAATTAACTGCATATCGGCATTAACTTCTGTTTCAGCCGATGATTCTTTAGCTAAATTCAAAATTGCTTTTGCGTATCGTAATGCGGGTCTTGCGTCTTTCATGCTCCTAACTTAACTTAACTTCTTTTAAAATTCCTTCAACCAACTTGAGTTGGTCGTCTTTAGAAGCTAATTCTTTCTTAATCACTGTTTCTGCTATACCTATAGACAAATCAGCTACCTGCTTTTTTAATTCTGCTAAAGCCGCTTGCTTCTCTTGTTCTATAGACGCTTGAGCGTTTTCAATGAGTTTAGAGGTTACCTCTTTTGCTTCTTCTTTTGCATCAGAAATCATTTTATCTTTAATCTCTCTTGCGTCTTTCATTAATGCATCTCTCTCTGCTCTAGCATCTTTTAATAACTGCTCATTACTAGCATTTAAGTTTTGCATTTCTTTTTTAGCGTCCTCTGCTGAAGCTAAAGCATTTTTAATTCCGTCTTCTCTTTCATTAACAGAATCAAGTATTGGTTTCCAAGCAAACTTTTTTAATAAAAGAACCAATCCTACAAAAAGAATTAGTTGCCAAAAAAACAATCCAACAGAAAAATCTCCGATTAATTTATCCATAATATCTAATGTATACTGTTTTTAAATATTTTTGTTTAATATGAGTAAAAAGTCATAGCCAACCGCTATGACGTTTTACTCTAAAATGTTAGCTTATACTGCAAATAATGCAGCAAATCCAATACCTTCAATTAAAGCCGCTGCAATAAGCATCGCTGTTTGGATCTTCCCAGTCGCTTCTGGCTGACGAGCAATTGCTTCCATTGCTTTTCCTCCAATTTGACCAATACCGATACCAGCTCCGATTACTACTAATCCTGCTCCGATAAAATTTAAACCTGTCATAATATATATTTAAAATTAAAAAATTCTTTTTGTTGATCTCAACTTAATGATGATCGTGTTCTTCTACTGCCGACCCAAAATAAAGGGCAGACAACATTGTGAAAATATAGGCTTGTAAAGCCGCTACTAATAATTCTAGTATTCCTAACACCATTGCCAATAAAAATGACAATGACCCACCCAGCCAATTTTGAGCAATAAAAATCATTCCTAAAATACTCATCAATACGATGTGCCCTGCGGTAATGTTTGCATACAAACGAATCATTAAAGAAAATGGCTTGATAAAAGTTCCTAACAATTCAATTGGCATTAAGATAAATTTCATAGGTGTAGGAACTCCTGGCATCCAAAAGATGTGTTTCCAATAATCTTTTTTAGCCGTGGCAGTTGTAATGATATAAGTAATAATTGCCAAACAAAATGTAATGGCTATATTATTGGTAACATTTATACCCAATGGTGTTAACCCTAAAAGGTTAATAATCCATATAAAGAAAAATACCGTTAGCAAATAACTCATGTATCTCTTGTAATGCTTTTCTCCAATATTTGGTCTAGCAATATCATCTCGAATGTAAATCACTATTGGTTCTAGTAAACGACCCATTCCTTTAGGCATAGACTCGTTATTTTTATAGGCCTTCGCCATACGGCTAAACATAAAAAACATGAGTAAGCCAACCATCATCACTGTAAAGACATTTTTTGTGATTGATAAATCTAAGGGCTTACTATTTGTTGCGTGATGATCTGCGTCATAGGTTAGAGTTCCTGCAGCATCTGTTTTATAAATTTTACCGTGATCTAGCTTGTAATAATTTTCTCCAGATTTTGCAATGGTTTCACCGTGGTGAAACTTTGAAGACATAAAAACATTTAATCCATTATCCCATAAAATAACCGGTAAAGGAAATCCAATATAAACATGCTCTCCATTATCACTTGTGTAAGAGAACAAACTAAAATCATGTGAATCTAATAGGTGATGAGGAATATACGCTTCTACTTCTTTTTCTCTTTGCTCTTTTGTTTTTTCTGTCAAATGAGCTTTTTCTTCTTCTGAATTATCTATTGCAAAAGATGCAATTGAAAATAAAAAGAATACTAGGGTTAACGCTTTTACAGTTATTTTTCTATGCATTTCACTCTTAATAATAGTGGCTTAAAAATCGATGCAAATGTAAGTCTTTATCCTAAAAAGAAAAACTATTTTAAAATTTATTTTAATAGGGTTTATCTCAGATTCAGTAGGGGGCTGTTATTCAATTTTGTTTAGCCATTTTGATAAACTAAAAATCTCTATTGTATGCGTAAAAAAGTAAGGAATAAAGAAAGCGAAAAATTCTGATTTAGAAATTATTCCATCTGCATAAAATGGCCTGTATAATACTAAAAGAAATAGCCCAAATTTAATAACACTTCCAAATAAAAATATAAACCCTAACTGATTTTTGAATTTATATCTTAAAACAAATAGCAATAAAAAAATTATGATTGCCGACACTGTATTTATGGTATAGGAGAGCACAATATTATCGTTCAGAATAGGATACTCAATAAAATTTAAAACAAACAAATGTCCTATAAAAACAATCATTGTAATTACAAGTAATCTAATTAGAAAGTTTAAAAGTGTGGGATTCATTAAGAATTAATCCTATTCAATTGTTTAATTATAAGATATAAAGAAACCGCTACGCCTGCAAGAGTACTTACAATAGTATAAAATCTATTCCCATCATTATAGGCGCTATCTAACCATTTTCCTAAAAAAACAAAAAGGTAAATAGTTGCTCCCATTTGAAAAGCAGCGCCAGTGAGAATTAATGCGTTTTTAAGCGGTTTTTTCGGAGAGTTGTTGTTGCTCATTTTGGTTGAGTTCTTTTATTGCTCCCTTCATAGAACAAGATGCATTAAATGTTGCCCCTGGTTCTACAGACAATTTCCCAATAATCACATCTCCTGAAATGTTTGCTGTTGCTTTGATGGTAAGTGTTTCTTGAACAAATAAATCTCCTGAAAACTTACCTTCAATATCAGAATTTACAGCGTCAATCTTCCCTTTAACAGAACCCTCTACGCCAATAATTACACGGCCTTTAGTTTTTATATTTCCTTCTAAATTTCCGTCAATTCTAAAGTCTCCCTCAGAAGTAATATTTCCGATAATAGCGGTGTTTTTTGCAACTACATTTATTTCCATGACCTTCGTTTTTTGTGTTTTTTCTTTAGTGCTGAACATAGACATTTTTATTTTAGTCTTTTCATAATTTCCAAAGCTTTTTTCCCTTGCTCTGTTTGCGGATAACCTACCGCAACCTTCTCTAGTGCAGCAATATACGAATCTTTATTTTGATATTTACCAATAGCATATGCTTTTAGGAGTTCAAATTTAGATACTAAAATAGATCCTTCTACGAGGGTTGGAATTGTCATGTCTATAAAACATATTGCATCTTCAAAAAAATCATCTTTGTATAGTTTATACGCTATTTCATATACTTCAGCATCTGCATCAACTTCCTTCTCTTTTGAAAGCTCAATCTCTGGATTTAAAATAATTTTTGAAAAAGGGGAGTCAGGATATGAATTTAGAATAAAATCTTTATACTGAGTAGCTTTAGCATTTCCAGTCAATAAATAAAGTTGATACAAATGATAATTTGCTGGCAGTATTAATTCTTTGTCAGGGTTAGACACCAATAGTCTTTCTAAATTTCTAGTGGCTTTTAGAGGGTTTTTAAACTGTTCTTTATAAATTAACCCCAGTTCAAATAATGCAGTGTTTCTGTCAAAGATTAGAGAATCTAATTCTTTAGCAGATGTAGGAACTGTTTCTAAGTAGGTAGAGATTTCATAACGAGGGTTTTTTATGTTTGTAATAAAATCTTTATCTTCATTCGGTTCATTAGCTATAATTGATTTATCTGATATTCTCCAATTATCTTCTAGCGGTCTGTTTCCCCAAATACGCTTAAACTCACCTTTCCCAAAACCTAAAGATTGTGTATTATAAAAATACCATTTTCCTTTTGCTTTTGTGGATTGTAGCCCTCCACCAAAAGAACTTCCAAAAGAAATTTGATTCAGTTTTTTTTGAGCTAATTCTTCATCTTCTTTTTTAATTTTATCAATATACTCTTGAAAATACTGTTCTAATTGTTCTTTTGATAAAGCTGAAAGAGTTAAAATGCTATCATTTTTTTGAAGATTTTTTTCATATTTAACAAGTGATGATAAATTCTTGGCCCTTCTCTCAAATCTTTTAATTCTTAATGTGTTTTTATTCTTGGCAACCTGAAGTATACTGTCATAATAAGCTCCCGAAGTTACATAATCTAAATCTTTAAAATAGATTTTTGCAAGCTGTTCGTAGCTGTATGTTTTTTGTTTAGCCCCTCCATTTTTAGCGCGTAATGACTTATTATAATTAAGAATAGCCTCGTTAAGGCTATCCCTTTCTTGCTCTAAAACAGCCACTTGATAATAAATCGCATCTAAATAAGGTCTATTGTCTCTATTTTTTATTAATTTTTTATACCGTTCTAAAATGGCTAATGAAGAGGAGTCTGAAACGGAGTTTTTAGCCAATTCTATCTCGGCGTGAATTCTAAACTTGTAAGGAGCTTGTTTGAAATTAATAAGTTTTTTAAAAACTATTGATGCCGTATCTTTAATTTTGTCTAAACTATATAATTGCCCTAAAACAAATAAGTTTCTCGCACTTTGAGCCTTATTCTTTGATGTTTTAGTTGCTTCCCATAGATAGTTTCGTACTGTGTTTATACTGTCTAGCTTCGTATAAGCCATAGCTAGCGCAGTATTAGCGTCTTCTCTTATAAAATCGGGTAAATCTGGCTTTTTAAGAAGAAGCTCTAGTGTCTCTATTGCCAACTCTTCATTATCTATTCTAATATGAGCTTTTGCCCTCCAAATTTTTGTTTCATTAATTAAATTTGCTTTTGGATAATTTGCAATGATATAGTTATAGGCATCAATTGCAGGAATAAATCGCTCTGTGTAATATCTAGATTTTCCCAACAAAAGGTAGGCGTCATCAATTTTTTTATTGCGCTCTTTCCCATTAATATTCATAGAATGCTTTTGAATTGCTTTTACGGCTTTTTGCTCTGCAATATCGAAAGGAGTTAATGGCTCTTCTGGCTCTGCATCTGCCTTTGATTTATTGTTAAAATCAAAACCTATTCCTGGATCTTTAGCACCAGTTGATAATATTGGTATTCTAAACTTAATATTTTCAAAAGATAAAGGCTCTATGGGGAGTAATTCAAAAAAATCGTCTTCATAGTTTACGTTAATTTCACTTAAGCCTTTGTCAAAAGCAACACCACCATTATATAAGATATTATACTGTGTAGTAAGTGCATTGTAGTTTCTGTTTAAAAACGCATCTTTCTTTGTGCTACAAGAAATGATGAACAAAAGCACGCTTAAAAACCCTATTTTTTGACTGTTTTTCATGAATGATAACACTGGTTATTACAACAGATAATTAGTGAGATTATTGCAATACAGTTTGTAAAAATAGGAATTAGTTTCTTAAACTGAAAAATAGTGCTCTAGCTCTTTTAAGGTTTCCTGAGATGTTACGATATCTTTTACCAAATGACCTTTATCTAGCACAACTATTCGCTCACAAACTTCAGTTACATGGCTTAAGTCATGACTAGATACCAAAACAGTAACCTCTTTGTTTTCGGTAAGTGTTTTTAAAATTTTCTTTAATCGTATTTGTGTTGTAGGATCTAGGTTTGCAAAAGGTTCATCTAAGATTACTACTTTAGGATTACCCATCATGGCAGCCACAATCCCAGCTTTTTTTTGATTTCCTTTACTAAGGTCTCTAAGGTATTTTTTCTTTCCTATAACCTCATCATTAAAAAACTCTTCAAACTGAGCTAAAAATAGTTTTACATCAGCTTTATTCATCCCTCTTAAGTCTCCAATAAAATCAAAGTATTCATTTGGAGTTAAATACCCAATTAAAAAAGATTCATCAATAAAAGAACCTGTAAAATTTTTCCAATCTTCACTTTGGTTTACAACAATATCATGATTAGTAACAGCACCTGTAGTAGGTCTTATCAAATCAAGCAATATATTAAAATATGTGGTTTTCCCTGCACCATTATTACCAACCAAGCCAAAGCTTTGTCCTTTAGGAATTTCTAAAGATGCTATATGTAATACTTCAGCTTTTCCGTATTTTTTTGAAAGTTGAGTTGTCTTTATCATAATTTTTTAATTTTCTTGATTAAATGCGTGAATCATAACGTATTTATTAGTAATGTATTTTTTTGTGATGGCGGCCATCAACTTTTTGTGTAGGGCAATACCAACAAAGCCCATAACCGCTATAGTTGCAGTAGCAGTTTCAAAACCGATTAACCAGTTAATTAAACCAAAAATCACCATTGGCAGAATCATTAATGGAATACCAATTAGCCATTGAACAGCACCCGTACCTTGAAAATTAAAAGCTGCTTTTTCATCTAGATTTATTCTTTTTCTATTAAAAGTTCCTCCATATAAAATAACATGTGTATTAACACCTACATTATAAATCATTGCGGCAAAATGAACAAGTAATACTTTCCATCCAAAATAAACATAAGGAATTCCAAGTACAAAAAGTGCTACAACACTTATTGTCATGATGGTAAATTTTGATTTTAAATAACGTTCATATTTAAAGTTTTGGCTCATTAACATATTGTAATAACTACTATCCCAAGCAGGAATAAACTGGCCGAAATTAATTAACAGTGTCCCTGTGGAAAAAATACCTACTAGTACATACATAAACTCCATACCGGCATACATCGGGTTTGGATAGAAAAAAAGACCGTATAATAATCCCATGGCAATCATCCATACAGAAGATTTTGTTCGCTTATTTCTCCACATCAAACGCAGATCATTCTTAATAAATGGCGCTAAATCTCCAAGCCTTTCTAAAAATGACAAATCTGCTGAATTTATCTCTTTGGTTTGTTCAGAAATTAAAGCGTCAAGATAGACTTCATTTCTTAATTGTTTATAGTTTACGACATATAGCCCAATTAATGCCAATAAAAACAAAAGTGATAAAATTGGAGATTGATATACCCTATCAAAACCTTGTCCAATAAACCCTGGTAAATCAAATACGTTGAAATACTGTATCAAATAACCAAAAATTAATAGAATTAATAACCCAACCAAAACTCTGTTGTTTTTATTGACTAAAAAGTTAAAGAAATTAACAGACTGAATAATTAGAATCATTGAGGCCAACCATCCTAAAATTCCTACAAGATTGTATCCTTTTGTTATTAGAACTACAGCAAATGGAATATAAAAAAACAATCCCATAATGTTGAAAAAAGATGATGATGATTTTATTAAAATAAAATGTACAATTTTGCTTTTTTGAATTGGTAAAACCAGTAAGGGCTTAATGTTCATAACTGGCAATTTTTGCATAAGGTATCTGAACATTAAATCAGCAACGATAACATACATTAAAAATGAGTTTACCAGTACCAGGGGATCTTTTTCAGGAAATTGTTTTTTTAAAATCCAATACCCTCCAATACCAATTAATAAAAAACAACACGTAAAGTATAAACCAAAAAACCCAATAAGAATTTTAGCTCCTATAGATTTACTAAAAGAAGATGAACGGAAAAACTGCTTCCATTCGAGTTTTAAAAAGTGGGAAGTCATAAGGTGGATAGGATTTAATAATTAGTCTCTTTTTAGAGGTTTTGTTACAAAAAAAATTAAATTTCTACTTTTAATACATCTTGTATTAGTTTGTGTAACTCTTGTTTTGGCAAAGCACCGTTTGCCATTTGAGGCTGTTCGTTCATTGGAATGAATAACATTGAAGGAATACTTCGAATCGCAAAAGCAGCCGCTAATTCTTGCTCTGCTTCTGTGTCTACTTTATAAATGTTTATTTTACCTGCATACGCATCACTTAGCTCCTCTAAAACAGGGGCAATCATCTTGCAAGGACCACACCAATCTGCATAGAAATCTATAATAGCTGGCAACTTTCCTTCATACACCCAGTCTTTATTTTTCTCATAATTAAACACTTTTTCTAGAAAAGTATTTTTTGTAAGGTTTTCAGTCATAATCATTTTTTGTGGTACAAAAGTAATTGTTTTAGTTTCATAAAAAAATA
>Ga0209193_1000838_pt1 | contig 17846 bp, 29 predicted proteins | sample COGITO_mtgs_1003_FD_185515 | JGI IMG/M metagenome (GOLD analysis project Ga0209193, IMG submission 185515) | Pelagic marine microbial communities from North Sea - COGITO_mtgs_100330 (SPAdes) (version 2) | ecosystem: Environmental > Aquatic > Marine > Epipelagic ... | reverse complement strand
CAAACTGGGCAGTTATAGGAGGAAGCCTTGGACTAGCAATCCCCCTAGGGTATTCACTATATGCAAAGCAGTTTAACCAAACTGCATACTCGAACAAAGACTTGATGAAAAACTCAGTGATAGGTGCGCTAATCGGTGGAGCATTAGGAACCGCAGCAACATATGGACAAAAGACAGGGTTATTCTAAGGAAGCACTGATAAACTACAACACTATCGGAAAAGCAACAGGTGAATTGAAATGCTACAAGAATACATGAAGTTTACTAAGAAGCAACCACTTACTGGCGCAGTCATTGGTGTTTCACTTATATACGGAGCAAACATGATTCGTAAGGCATTTACGAAACCCGAAGGAGAGTTCTGGCCGGGAACGAACGGAATAGGTGCAAGTACCTCAACTACTTCATCGACTTCTGCATCCCACTCGATGATGGATAGACAACCCTCTGGAGACCTAATGAAGCACCCAACTGCTCTCTACGGTATCGGAGGAGGAATGAGTACAACTACTTCTACTTCCTCGGCACACGCTCACAAGAGAACCTCAAACTACGGAGAGGACACTTACAAGAGTCCTCTAACTCTCATGGGAGTACCTTCTCACGTCAAGCGCAGAGTGGGCAATGCGACCGAAACTGAGTCATACACAACTGATAACCCAGTCATTCCAGAGGTCGAAACAGTCGAGTCTGCACTGGGGTGGATTTGATGGTGGACAGGGTTTCGTTCTCAGAGGCTGGTACTGATGGCGAAGTTAACTAAGACTGAAGCAAGGAACTATGGTTCCTTCTCCAGCACAATTTGGTTATCTACTGGTATCATAACTATTTCAGAAGCAGGCGGGGCGAAGTTTAAACAGTCCAGAAAAGCACTAACAGTTTCACTCCTGTTGATAGGAACTGGTTGCTTAACTGCCTACTGGACTAAACGGAGTAACTTCATTACTGAGTACTTGGTGCCAGAAATTGTAAAGGAGTGGTGATGGTGAAGAGAGGCAACAGTAACTTAGGGGCTAAGCGCCCACGCTACCACCCTGTTATCGCGTGGGAACAACAAAACCTCACCAACGACTTCATCGACATCAACAGGGTAGCATTAGATAATCGCTATGGAAAGGTTGGTGCTTCACTTAACAAGAGACGAAACGGTAGCGGACCCACAGACGGTAAAACACAGGGGCTGTTCGGACTTGGATTCCCCGGCTACGATTATGAAACTAACAAGGGAGCATTTGTAGCAGGAGCAGCATCAACCATCGTAACGTATGTCACAGCAGATTGGTTCCTAAACAAAGGCTACAAACTAAAGGGATGGAAGAGAAGATTTGCTCGTTCACCATTAACAGTAGGTCTAGGGATAATAGCGTTCTTCGCAATTGCTCCTAAGAACTAATTACTTCATCGAGTTCAATGTGGGTAACACCACACTCTAAGCAAATGATTACGCGTCCTTCTGGGATATCGTTAACTATTGTATCATTGCTTTCGCAATGATAACAACGCATACTATCACTCGTTAAGGTTCTCTGCGAGCAACATCACGGAGTTAAGAAGAGCAATTGTGCCTTCTTGAAGTTCGTGATTGTTTACTTGTTGCTGGAAAGTTACACTTTGTTCAGCGATTTGTACGGTAATGCTTACGTTTGTTGTTTTATCTTCTCTCATGGTGTTCACCTGATTGTGCCTCTTGGGCATTTTATAGGAACTTTCATCCCCTTCTTATAAGTTACCTTAGTCGCTCTTCTTGAACTTAGGTAACTTGCGCTCTTCTTTAGTTGGCTTCCACTCGACTTTGCTGGTACCATCTTTACTTTTGCGCGTCTCAATCTTACGCTTTGCTCGATGACCACGACCAAGCAACTCAGTGTCGCGGGAGTACTTTGCTTTGCTGCCACGAAGACCAACTGCTTCTTCATTCGACCACTTGATTGCATGCTCTTGATGTTCACTTTGGTCTAACTTACGACGGAAGCCAAAGACTTCATCCCAAGGTTCTCCTAAGCAGACATTGTTTGCTACAACGTGCTTGAAGTCGCAACTCATACATTTAACAGAAATCAAATGGTTCCATATCTGTGTGTCACCGCGAGTAGAGGACTTCTTGCCTTCTACTCCTCCGACCGTGTGAAAGATTCGAGTATCTCTATGTCCACATTGAGGGCACGGAACGGGCTCTCCTGTTTTATCATCAACAACCAATTCACCTTCAAGGTTAACCTTGTGGTCAGCGATGTCTCTACAGATAGGGCACTCTCTGCGCTTATTCCATTCATTGGCCGTTATTCTCTCGTCCAAGGGAAGCCACCTCCATAACCATCTCTTGCATAGAGTCGAACATGATATTCAAATCTAATGTTCTAACTAGGTATAGAATAGCCTTAGGGTTACCATCGTACTTAACAGCCATAAATCCATCAGAAGAAGCACCAGCAAACACAACATCTTCTATGCCCTCTTCTTTCAGTTCGGATAAGAATGCGTCTATCCTAGCAAGTACAGATTCATCAACCATCTAGAGCAGCCTCCTTTAGTTGCTTGGCTAAGTTCTTCAAAGCGTGAATAGTTTTGTCATCTTCAAAGTCATAAGCAATCTGCGTATTTACTGCCTTCTTAATTTCCGCAGCGTGTAAAATAGTCTTATCCATCCATAGGTCGTACTTTATCTTAACTAAGTCGGCAAACTTTCCTTGTTTAACAAGCCAGCACTTGTGGCACATAACGCTGGGCTCAGTGACCATCTCATACTTTTCGACTTCATCAACTTCTTCCCATCCCTGCGCCGAGTAGATATCAGAAACTCCAGAAATGACTTCTGCTTTGTAGATTTCGTACTCGGCAGGCTCTAAAATATGGCTACGGGTTTTGCACTCACAGTCAACGCATCTACTATACGGAGCATTGACGTCATCTCGGGTAACGGTTCGCATAACAAGCAACACTTTCCTCGCATCTATAACCTTCTTCCTTCGGTAGAGTCAAATACACAAGGGTCATCCAATATCCATGACAGGCCGGTCTAACCCAGAAAACACACTCCCCAACGTCACAGTTAGAGAACTAGGAATGACTCCTAAAACACTTTCCGGAGTGACCGTTGAATCCAATGATGTCGCCCTTCTTGTATCAGACGCAGGAAGAACTTCATTTCCAGTAACAGACTTCAAAACCTTCGCAGTCACCACTACTGCAACATCCTTAGACCAACTATATACCAACAAGTTGGACCCTATCCTAAGAAGAGGAATCCAACTCTTTGCTCCCGCAAGCAACTCGGCTGATGTCGTAATCGGTGGCTCAGGGGTTGTAGCAAATGCAACAGTTGCCAACATCAATGGACTGCCGCTCCCACCCGGCTCAAGTATCTTCCTTGAAGTCACGAGATTGTCAGAAATCTATGTAGATACTACCAGTTCAACGCAATACTTACACTGGATAGGATACTGAGGTGATTAAATGGGTAATATGACTGTCCCCCGAGCCGATGTTGATGGAGTCATCACAATTAAAGAAGTGACCACCCCAACTGCAAAGGCCGACAGTGGACAAGTATACACGAAAAACACCAACGACCTATTCTTTCAAGACGGAGCCGGAACAGAGCAAGTGGTCTTGAAAGGAGGAACGCATACTATTTGGGTTCCCGCCGCTGCAATGTACCCTAACACCACAAATGGCTGTGCCGCACTAGCACAAGTCGAATTAAGCAACGGACCAGAATTGAAAGTTCTGGACTTTGACGACGGCTCCGACGAGTTTGCTCAATTCACAATAGCATTCCCTAAGTCATGGAATGAAGGAACAATTACCTTCCAACCATTTTGGACCATTTCAGCAACAGGTACTAACACAGTGGCTTGGCAACTACAAGCGGTTGCATTCGCTGATAACGCTGACCAAAACACCACCTTCGGTACAGCAATTGCGACAGTCGCAAAGGCGCACAGTGGAACAAGCGGAGACCTAATGGTTTCAGCAGAAAGCGGAGCAGTGACAGTGAAAAATGCAGCAGCAGATACTGTGACTTACTTTCAAATAAACAGAGACACCTCTGCCGATAACCATGCCAGCGATGCAAGACTCATTGGAGTCAAAATCCTCTATACTGTAGATGCAGGGAACGACGCTTGAGGTGATTAAGTGTCAGGCTTCGGATATACAGTACTGGGATTTGGGTCTCATCCAAGTAGAGGTCCTGCCGCCCTCTCGATTTCACTAAGTGTAACAAGCACCGAAATCACAGTAGACGTAAGTGGAGTACCTCCTGACCAATCAGGCAATGTAGATACCAATGCTGGACAAGCAGACTCTACGGCGAGCGCAAGCGGAGGAGACGGTAGTTACACCTTTGCTTGGACAATTACCGAAACCGGTGACGACGGACAGAACGGAAGCAGTTGTGCTATTCTTGCCGAAGGAACCAAAAATGCTGCCCAATATAACACCGCGACTTTTCGCGTGACACAGGCCGCAATATTAGCAGGCGCTCCACCTGCACCAGTCAATCCTCCGCCTCAGTTCACTCAAGCAACATATCGGCTTCGATGCACAGTTACAGATGGAAATAGCGACACCGCCACGGCTGATTACACAGTCACCATAGTGGTTTGATGAACGCTTAAGTATGGGTTGAAAGTTAGTTTTTCCCATGGAAGCCCCTAACCCCAGTGAGTCTTCGACTCTAAATATCAACCTAGACGATGATGCAATGAACGAAGAAGTTACAGTGACCTTAACTGTTGGTCAGTTAATGATTGTCAAAGAATTTCTCGCAGAACACATACAACCTAAAGGATACGAGATGATTGCTTTTGCTTACAACTTATTTAGTCGTCTCAATGATGCGCTCGAAAAGAAAGACTCGACAGAGGAGGCGTTTGAATGAGCGAACAAGTAAACAACTCAAAAAGCCAGACAGGAGCAACGGCTAGAGAAGTTTGTATTCATATCGCAAGAGAACTATCTACTCTAGTAAAGCATACCCTAGGACCTAATGGTCTAGATAATATGCTAGTAGATACTGCAGGAGACTCAGTTATCACCAACGACGGTGCTACAATCATTAAGCAATCAGCCATTGACCACGCAGTTGCTAAGGTCATCATGCAAGTCGCCAAGACACAAGAAGAGCAGTGTTACGACGGGACAACTTCTTCACTTATACTTACAGGAGAAATGATGGAGCAAGCAGCAGGTCTACTCAAGAATAAAATCCATCCAACTAAGATTGCTCTAGGATTTCAAATTGCTGCGCTCAAAGCAGAAGAAATGCTCTTAGATATGGGAACTGAGGCAGACGAAGAGATGCTTAACCTCGTCGCACAGACTGCTATGACAGGTAAGTCAGCAGAAGCAGACAAAGAACATCTAGCAGATATCTGTGTCGAAGTGGCCATGGCCGCAGACATCGAAGACATCAACATAGTCCAAAGACCTAACGGTAAAGTAATGGAATCTACTGCAATTGCAGGATTACTAATCGACGGAGAAAAACTAGACCACGTAATGCCCGATGCGGTAGAGAACCCGAAGATTGGTTTAATCGCAGCAGATATTGATATCCCTGACTATGCGCAACAACTTAATGTTCAACTAAACGACAACTCTGGAGTAAAAGACTTCATCGACTCGCGCAACGCACAACTCGTTGAGATTGGAGAGCGCTTGGTTGCCACAGGACTCAATGTATTATTTTGCTCAAGAGAACTACACCCGGCTATCATCGAGCACCTCGCATCAAACAATGTCTACGCCGTTAGAAGAGTTCGACGTAGCGACATGGAAGCACTGGCTAACGCTACAGAAGGAAGAATTGTCATGAACATCGACACCTTTTCCTCGAAAGACTTAGGAAGTGCAGGTTTGTTAGAAGAAGTAAATATCGGAGAACGTCCGATGATTAAAATCACGGGCACACCTAACGAGTCAACTGTTTCAGTTCTAGTCAGAGCACCGACACACCATGTAGTTGAAGAAATCAAGCGAGCCTTTGATGATGCTATCGGCGTCGTATCAATCGCCAACGAAGACCAAAGTGTAGTACCCGGAGGAGGTGCACCATACATGCAACTCTCTACTAAACTAAAGGAATATGCAGCCACTGTTGGTGGACGTGAACAAATGGCAGTGGAAGCCTTTGCTAACGCACTAGAAGTAATCCCTAAGACTCTTGCAGCAAACTCTGGATTAGACCCAATCGATGCAATGATTGCACTGCGCAAAGCACACTCTGCAGAAGATGGATGGAAGTATGGAGTAAACGTCAATGACGGAACTGCGAGCAATATGCTGGCAGAAAAAGTAGTGGAACCAAAGCGCGTAGTTGCCCAAGCAATCAGAAGCGCAGCAGACATTTCAGCCCAGTTGATTAGAATCGAACTAATCACTACGGCAAAGGCACTATCGGAGATTGGAGACGATGACTTCCAGTTCTGATTTACAGGATGCGATTCGCACCTTGCTTAAGTGCAATCTGCCCTTTGTGTTGATGGTCGAACGAGAAGTAGGTAAACTATCGTACTACAGCAACAATAAAGGAGATGAACTATTCATCGTAGACCAAGAGGAGAATTAAATATGCCTATAGCACCACCAAATAGCCCGCTACTTGACTTAATGTATAACAATCAACCTATGGTTGGAGACACTGTATCTCGCGAAGAGATGATGGAACTCCAAAGAGAGCAAGAAGCAAGACTACTGGGTACATTCTTTATTCAAGCAATCTTCCTTTCTCTCGCAATCATGCTTTACGCTACATGGGAGTGGAGTCAGTTTGGAGAAGCGTGGGAAGCAGCACTATTTTACGGTCTACTTTCCTTTTCACTCCAAGCAGCCCTGTACTTTACTTACCGAACTATGTTTGAGGATTCAACCAACCACCGCAAGCAATTGAAGAGAATGAAGAATAAGCAGAAGCGTTCAATGGCTCAGATGAGTTTCGAGATGCGCAAGATGCAGACTGAGAACCTTCTACAACAACAAATGTCTCAATACAAAGCCCAAATGCACATGGCACAAGCAGATGGAGTTATCACTCCCGACGAGCAGATGATTTTAAACAATCAAATGAGCCAGATTCAAAACACTGCTCAGGCGAGTGGTCTGGGAAACATAGACATCGAGGAGTTAGCCAAACAACTTGGCCTAGACAGATTCAGAGTGGGGCCCATACCAATCGGACCAAAACTAACTATGGCGCAACAACCTGCGAGAAATGTGGTACTATCACCTCTGGAAACACCAGAGCAATCGACCAAACTGAATCTAGACCCAAGCAACGAAAGCAGCGCAGAAGCACAACTTCAACAGAATCTACAATGAGATGCGAAGGAGTAACCAAAAGCGGGGAGAGGTGTAAGCGATATGGCACAGAACTCTACTGTTGGCAGCACTCTTAAGTGCCCCAAGTGCGATTGTCCTGTGGGAACCTTTTACATGCCTTGCCCGTCGTGTGGACACTATGAGAGTACTCCACCTTGAGGTGAATGAATGGGCGTAATCTTCAAAGACTTAGGCGACGACCAGCAAGAAGCCATGATGCAAACGACGTATGTCGGCATGACTTGGCAGATGCGATACATGCGTATTCGCTACATATTCTGGGCGAGCGTTGCCACCGCAACAGGGATGGCAGCAACGGCTCTCACCGACTATGCTATCATTAAGACAACAGACTATTCTGGTATCATAGGATGGTTCCTACAATGAGTGGAGAGTTCGTATTAGGTCATGCACTGTGGCAACTTCTGAGTCACGGGTCAACTTATGTCCCATACCAAGTAGGAGTTTATGGCGCATCAGAAACAGGTAAGACGACTCTAGATATGCAACTCACAACAAAGGGAGAAATACGCCCGCTTGGTGAAAGCGACAGAACGCACCACAATAAGTCGTGGCTGGGCAGAGAAAAGATGCCAGAGGCTACTCGAAAACGAGTCAAAAGTGACGGCATTAAATCCCGAACGGTTATTTCCAGAGATGTTGGTGGTCACAAAGAATACCACGGTATGTGGCTAAGAGATATGATTGAAAGAAAGGTCAAAACTATCGTCGTAGTAATAGACCATAGACATCTAACAGACTCACGAAATACGGACAACCAAGTAGCACTGGGGTTCTTAGTTGAAGCACTCTCAAATAAGACTATACCTAAGGGTCTAAGCATAAGAGCAAGACTAAGAGCAAAGAAGTATAGACCTATCAGAATAATGCTATTAGCAAATAAGGCAGATGAGTGGATGGATGATGAAGCGTTCCACCTATGGGAACGAGGATTCATCGCTCGTCACAAGATATTCAATGTATTCAGGAACACTCTATATCAGTTACAAGGTATGCAGATTCCTGTTCACATAGACGCAATGAGCGCAAGATACGACTGGAACGTCGAATCAACAGTGCTCAAGGGGCTGACCGTATGACAAATGATTACCAACAAGAAAGACTAGCACAGATGATGGCTCAAATGCCACAACATAAAGGAACAGAATACGATGATGTAGTGGCCACAGTAGACTTCACTGTCTCAGACCACCCTAATCCAAAGAAAGCCCGTAAAAAGAATATCAAGAAGGCAATTAAGGCACTAAAGCCAATGAAGAGACCGCTATGGTTCTTTGGCTACAGAAGAAGCAAAGGTCACCAATGTGTTTGCGACGGAACTAACTGCACAGGAGCAGACTACGGTGACTTATTCGACCAATATCACCGAGACCCATACACCATGCAGGTCAGACCGTTTCGCCCATGGACAGGAGTTCTTCCCGGAAAAGGAAAGCAACTCGACGGAACATACTGCCCACAGCATCTAATGTTGTATCATAACTTAATGGAATGGTTAGAACAAGAAGAAGCAGAGGCCGACCCGGGATTCTTTAGCCGAATGGCCAAGAGAGGAATCGCATTTGTCCCAGTAAAGAAGGCAGACAAGAAAGAAGAACACCCTCTGATTGTAAAATGGACACCGGTGTTCATTGAAGCCCAGAGAGACGGAATCCAAATTCAACACTACAAGAATCCTCTAACAGGAGAGAACGATATCACAACACTTGTGTTTGACAATCGAGTACTCCAAGCCACTGCTCCAACAGGAACTAAACTTTCGACAATGGATATGGCAGCATATCATCAAGTCATCGAGCAGATGAGCAAGCAATAGGCATAAAGCAGAGAACATAGTGGGATAGCCATGGCATGGGGATTCGGAAACAATGGAAACCAAGCATCACTCACCCCTCCGGGTGTGGGTGGACTAAACAGCGACCAGATGAATATGTTTGCACAAGCAGCAAATCAGTCGGGATTAACAGACATGGCAGTAGGCCAAGTAAACCAACTAACTGGTGGAATGAAAAATGAAGACCAAGTTCAAATGCTTTATCGTCTAATGGCGCTACATCCAAACGAAGTCTCTCTCTTTTTCCTTGAGTATCCGTCCTTTATGTCGGAACTATCTAACTTAATAGGACTCATTATGCGCAAAGAACTCTACGCATGGTTCTCTGGTGGTGCAATGAACGCCACCGTTAACGCAGAAAAAGCAGCAGCGCTGGGGTACTCGACCATCACTCAAGAAAACATAGACGCCCAAGTCGCAAAGGTTGTTCCAACACAACAGATGCAAGCAGCAGTCTCTCAATCAGATATGCAGGCTATGCAAATGATGAATGGACATCAGCAACAAATGATGATGGGCAACATGCAACAACAACAAATGCAGCAACAACAAATGTATAATCAACAAATGATGGGACAACAACCACCACAGAGACCCGGACTCAGTTCTGCTCTCGGGGGCTTCGGCTCAAGTTTGATTAGAGGAAGCCTAGGACTACCACCTGCACAGCAAGCATCTTATCAGCAAGGAACGTATCCGCCTCAATAAGCGAGGTGGAATGTTGCAGTCTATAGTGCCGCCGGGATATAACCCAAACGAGTTTCCACCAGCACTAGACGGCTCTCAGTTAGCAGTTAGAGAAGCCGCAGCAACTCTGGCAGAGTCACAAGCAACAGTCGAAGCAACTAAAGCGTTGATTAACGCTCAAATAAATAAGTACTCCAAGTTCTTCGTGGCTCACTTTGGCCTAGACCCACTAAACGGAATCAAGAAGAAATACTTTCCTGCAGGACACACAGTCAAGCAAGGTGGCGGAACAGGAAACACGCTAAGTATTGCACAGGAACTAATGACATTCAAAGACCCTGCTCCAACCGATAACTACACTGACCTCAACATAGCAGTAATGGTTGGTATCCTAAATGGAATACTTAGAATACCTTACCAACAAAAAAAGGATTCCGAACTAGAACAAATAAGACTGCAGTTTGTAGAACGGGATATTTTTACTCTAGACTACAGACCCACTCGCGATTCTATCATAGCAGGAAAGGGGCTACCCAAGTACGATTTGCCCGCAGGGAAGCCCTCATACGGCCTTGGTAAAAGGCTGGCTAACCGCGCTCATCAAGGATGGTTTCAAGCATTTGCTAGCAAGGTAGGATACAAGCAGGGATTGGGAACCAAAAACTCGAACGGAGTCGACATCGCGCCCAGCATATGGATGTTTAGACCACATAGAGATGGATTCAATGTATATGTTAAGCCCAATGTTTACAACTCTAAGTGCAGAGGCGGACCAATAGACTACTACCAAGATGCTTATGCTGGAACTCCTAAACAATACTGGGAGATTAACTCAAGACACAGACTCGGCGTAGAAATGGACCCAACATTCGGCGGTTACAACTACACAGTAAAGGTCTATCGAGTTGACCCAGTAACAGGTGCACCCACAGGACAGTTCTATGTCGTTGCGGGAGCGCCAATATCCCAATATCAAGGCAACCCGGGATTTCTTTTAGCGAAGGTAAAGAAGGTTCTATTCCCCGAGATGTATCTACTTTCAGCAGGCGTTTCTCTCAGCACTTCTGCAAGAAAAGAGTTCTACAAAGAGCAATTAGAAAATGCCAAAAACATGTGGGCGGGAATACCCGATAAAGCGAAAACTCCTATATCTTGCGTATTAGAGCAATCTTATCGATACCAATACATCAAAGATACTCAAGATTGGTCCAAGGGCACGGAACCCAAGCAGCCGGGCCAGAATACTACTCAACCAATAAACGGGTTTAGAATATTCTTACAGCCAACAGGAATTGAAGAAGCGATGAGAAGAATACTAGACGTTTCTCATCCGAAAGGTAACGCAATAGAAAAATGGTTCGTCAATGACTTGACCGGAGCAAGAATGGAAGCGGAGACGGGAACCAATTACAAGTACACAGTATCAAAGACATCTATAGAGTTCGAAGACTATCCTAGAAGTGAAGGACTATCAATAAAGAAGAGATATCATAATACAGTAAAGGTAGTATATGCTCTATTAGATAATCCTCATATTCATAGTGATGGAATCAATGCCCTTGCCTTGATGAATACGTTACAGTCCGGAAAAAGTGGAGCCAAAATAATGTGGGGAAAGCCCGCAGACGCAGGTAAAAAAGAAAGACTCACTGACTTCTTGTATCAAGTATCCAATCAACAATACAAGGAGTACATCGAAGATGCGCTTAAAATCTTTAGATATGCCGGATGGCCAGAAGGAAAGCCACAACAAATCTTCTCGGCTCCAGTGGATGATGGAAACGACTTGAATATCGTAATGAATATGTTTGTAAACTATATGAAAGAGAACACAGTAAATGCACCCGGGCAGATGTACTCACCTGAGACATTCAATGGAAAGTTAAGTTACAAGATATACACGGCCCCGGCTGGAATGCAAAGTGCGGGGCAAGGAGAAATATCTCAGTACATGTTCTACTTCGATAAGCGAGTAGACCCCAGTGTATTGTATCAGAAAGATGGCGAGAATCAATGGGTAAGTGCGACCGGCGCCAAGAACGGACACGAAGTCGTAAAGAAGCAAAGATACCACAAAGGAACTAAAACTGCTGTTAGTAGAAGACTAGTGACAGGAACTAAGGTAATAACTATGCCAAAACCTATCGCAGCGCAAAACGAACAAGGAGTGTTCGGGTCTCCAGCAATATCTGATATCCAAATGGCTTCAGGAATAGGAATAGCAACAGGATTAGGAGTAGTTGCATTGGTTGGCTATCAACTAATGAAGCGCAGAGGATAATCAAAGCCGTTATTACATAGAGACACTTGGGTGAATACGATGCTAGCCAACCGAAACCAGATGAACGTAATGTCCAGAGGCTTTGGAAACACTCCAAATGGCTCTATGGAACCATACGGCGCAGCAGGCGAAATGAACGCTTACCTCAACGGGATGCGCCACACTTCAATGAGAGCACTCGGCTCAGGTCACACCGGTCCAAAGCCAAACTTTAGTCCAAAGACGGCGGGCCAAGTTATGGATTCTCAAGAGATTTCTACAAAGAGTGGATGGTCAGTAGTTTATGTCGTCAAAGATAAAAACGGCTACTATGTCGTCGAACATTACTGCCCTAAGAGTAAAATGCATAAGACTGACGGAAAATATCCAACCATGGATGAAGCAAAAGAAGCGGCAAATAAAATCGCCTTCCAATTAAGAAACACAGGAGTCGTCAAAGGAATTAGCGGACTTAACGGATATGCTCAAATGAACGGTGGATTCTTTAGTTTCGACAACAAATTACTATGGGGCTCCTCCCTCATCATGTACATTGGTGCAGATATGCCGGGAGCAAGACCTGTACTAAAGAAAATAAGCAAGGTACTACAAGAGCCAAAGGGCCCAGTCGCAACAGCAATGATGTTCATTGGACTCGCAGGAGTATCAGTAGCAATTTATCAGGAGAGATGATGATGAAAGCAAGACACTTTGGAGCAAGTTCCTACGATGACGACTATGATGAAGAAGAAGACGGCCCAATGGATATGTCGGGCTTCATGACTTCTTCCGAGACACAACCACCAGTGATTGAAAGACCTCGCTTTCGAAGTAACCCACCACCACAGGGTAACCCACCACAGGGTATGGGTAACTTGGGACCAAAGACAGTTGCACCTCCTCGCCCAGTTAGCAATATGGGATACACACCAAAGATGGTCAGTAATGCAGCCGACAATAGTGGCTCGCCTTGGAACCCTCTTTGGGCACACGATGAAACACTCGGACCAAACTGGCTACCCGTTGCATCAAAAACTGGAGGACTAGGACTTGTTGCGAGCAGCGTGCTACTTGCGCAAGGATGGAAAGCATGGGGACCAAGAACGAGGATGATGGCATTTACAGGCGCACTCATGTATGCTCACCCCGTTTTAGGTCTAGGTCATGGAATGCTAAACCAATACATTGGAGAGAAAGGCGTATGGACTAAGTTTGCAGTGGGTGGTCTCACTCACGTAATACCATTAGGAACCTACTTTGTATACAGAAGACACATCAAGAAGTGATACTATGAGTTATTTTGGAAATCAAGGACCAGCACAAGACGGCGGATTCATTGGCGGTATCGCTAGAGGAAACGCCAGACTTCACAATGCAAAACTTACCCGTGCTCGCTACAGCAAAAGCCTAGGAGCAACCGTCCCATTTACAGACATTGAACTCGACAGAGACAGTTGGCGCTGGATACCGGGAATGTCAGAGTTCCCCTCTGATGAAATTCTATACAACCGCACAAAGTCTTTCACAGACAACTATGACTCAACTAATCAATTGAGAAACGCGATAGAAGATGGAAGACAAACTCCAAACGAAGACACAGATGCAATTCTGGCCCAATACGAGAAAGATAGACAACTCATCGCTGAATGGGCAGAAAGTGGACCGTATATGAAAGAAACAACAGCATTCTTGTACGGAACTGCCCCTTTGTTGGTCGGAATCGGTCTGTATGCAACTTATAGATATTTCCACAATCGTCCACTCCCTAAAGTAAAGGGTAGTAAATCAGCATTCCCAGCGGTGTTTGCATGAGTAAGATAAAAAAGTACATATTCGGTAATAAAAGACAAAAAGCAAAGGTGAAAAACAACATGGCAGGAGAATTATTTGGAAAGAACACAGTATTCCTAGTTGGAGCAGGAATCATGGGATATATTATACTGAAAAACGTGAGTTACTCAGGTTCATCAAAGGCTGCAAAGAATCCAGCACTTACATACCCAAGAACAGAAACCCTTACTGAAGACCAAGAAAACGAACTCATTAAGAGCCTATTAGCCCAAGTAAACTTAGGAGGCGCCGGTTCATTAGACGGAACTCCAATTACTCCAGAGCAGTTCGCAAAGGCGATGCTGCTTCTCGAAGAGGCCATAGCCTACTACCCGAACCGACCAGAAAAGAAAATGGAAGAGGTCAAAGAAAATTTCCTTAGCAATAAAGCAATGGTACTGAAGGCTTACTATGATGCCCAAGGAGTCGGCATGGGCCCAATCTCCGGTTTCAGTGGAGTCTATTAAATAGGCGAATAAAGGTAGTGGAATTATGGTTAAGCCATTAGATGTCAAAGTAACAGTCAAGGGACCGCTTGCGGAAATCCTTGGAAAGAAGAAAGTCGCCCGTAAAGCAATCCTCAAAGGACTGTGGCACGGTAAGAACGGAATTCACGCTCTTGAACTACAAGGCGTAGAAGGAGACTCCGTTATGTCCAAAGGAAAAAAGTACGTGAATGGCCAAGTCATTCACTGTGGTGATGACCCACGATGGAAGAAACTCTGTGGTGGCAAAAACAAAGTCGCCATGACCGAAGTTCTAAAGATGGCCTACAAGTACGTAGAGTGATTACAACATCGTTATATCAATCGCCATAGTGGATACACTATGGGCAAGCCGTGGTCTGCAATCGCAGTAGGCTCATTTGCTGCGGCCTATTACATCTTTTGGTCTTCTTCTTGGCAAGATGGAAATGATTCCGCAAGAGTAATCACTAGAGTAAGACAGTCGGCTCCTCAGATTACTATTCCCGAGCCTACTCCTACCCCTCCTTCAGTGCCTACTGGTAAGACTGTTGAACAAAAAGCGGCTGAACAAGCGGCTAAGCAAGAGGCCGCCCGACAAGAGGCCGCCCGACAAGAGGCCGCCAGACAAGAGGCTGCCAGACAAGAGGCTGCCCGACAAGAGGCGGCTCGTAAGGCTGCCGAGCAAAAGGCTGCAGTTGCTGCTGCGGCTGCCTCTGCTGCCGCCCAAGCCGCTTATGCTGCGAAAGAGATGGCAAGGATTAAGGAATTAAAGAAGGGTTATGCTGCCGCACGAGAGGCTGCGAACGCTAAAAGAAGGGCTGAGGCAATAGAGGCGGCCCGTATTCAAAACGAAAAGGCCAGAGCAGCCTATGAAGCAGCAGTTGCAGCCGCCGCCCCCAACGTCCAAACTAACTATCTAATTACACTACAGAATCCCGTAGAAGTATCTATACTGATTGGTAAGTTACAAAACACAGCAAAAATGAACATCTTTGAGCCTCTCACCAAGAAAATGGTGCTATCAACGGGCCCGTGGGGCAACAACATTATCCCTAAATCAAGCAATAACGATGGCTATATTGATGGATTGGACCTTCTCAAACTCCCAATTAAACCCAACCAAGTAGACAAGGTGAATAGAAAGGTGCTGGAAGCGGGCATGGACGAATACGGAGGCGGCTTCAAGTTAACCTTTACTGATAACAAAGGTAAGAAATTGATTGAGATAGACTTAGGTTCACCAACATCGGTTACAGATTTCCCTGTAGATAGAGCCAATTCGGAAATAGATGACATAGGAAGAAACATACGATACTCTGCAAAGGTAGTATCTTACAACTAGAGCCAATTAATTACTTGCGCACCTGCGCTAAGTACCAAAGCAACTATCATAATGCCCTGTGTGACCTTCCAACGGTAGTCTACCTTGTCGGAGATTTCTTTTAGAGTGTTCTGAAGTAGTTCTTTGTCTTCGGGATTGAGGTTGATTTGGACCGCTAATCCGGATAGGTCGATACCTAGAGACTCTAAAAAGTTATTAGAGCCCTCTTTCTTTCTTTTTCTGTCCTTAATGACAGGTTCTGGCTCGTTAGTGAGTACTTTTTTACTCAAAACAGCGCCTCCTTTGTGAAAGTGGCTTTCGCATCGACAAAGATAAAGGACTTTAACTTGCCCGAATTGTATCTTTGTTTGAACTCCTCTGGATACTTATGGAGTTTCAAGTCCTCAAACATCTGCATAGTTTCGGTTCCAAGTACCTCAATGAAGGGGACAATGTGAGTAGGCGCAACAATATCGGGTATACAACCACAGGTGAGTCGCACCTCAGTGTAAAACGGGACACCTTCCGCCAATAGAGCATTACAGACTTCAAAGATTGTTCGTCGGTGAGCATCGGTGTGCTCGGCACTCAGTCTAACGGCGTTCATAGGAGTCTTGTAAGAACGGTCTGCGTACTTACGCATGAACTCGTTAATTTCAGTTTGTTGTTTTGGCTTCACTTTCACTTTCATTCCCCTCCGGGTCGTTAGGTAAATACATTTTACGATAACCCAATAATGCACCGTCTAGTATCTGTCGTGAGTGGGGTTCTCCCGCCAACAAGTTATTTATGCAATTTATCAAATAGATGACATTACCTTTGTGATGCTTGCACCACCATTCGAGTTCATCGAGTTCTGCTTCTGTTAACTCAACCACGCTTAACACCCCAATGTTCCATAAGTCCGTAGACTTGTCTAACAGTCAAAGTGCCGCCAGAAGCACGGACTATATCAGATACAGGGACACCAGCAACGTAATGTTCTTTGACTTTTTTGGCCATAGCCATTAGTTCAGGTATCTCTTGTAGTTTACCTTCTTCATCTCGGCGGTGTCCAAAGGGAACTTGACCTACGTGCTTGTCTGTTTTCTTCATTCCGGCTTTGATTTTCATGCTACGAAGATTGTCGTAGTATTGCTTTGCTCTCAAAGTGACACACATTTCCTTGAACCAAGAATCGCTTGGTTTAGTAGCCCAAGGTACTTCATCCCAGTCGTGTGCAGCAAGTATGCAAGTTAGTTCACACTTTGCCACCATATTGCGCAGGTCGGCTTCTTCGATTCCCTCGAAACTAAGTAAGATGATTCTCTCATACTTATCCGCATCAGCGAGTAACTCTGTTAGCCCATTAGGGATACTTGTCCATCCATCAGCATATACTTCTGTAATAGGACTATCAGATAAATCTACTATAGTAAGTAGTTCTAGCATTAAATCAAAATCATATTCCTTATTAGGAGGACAGTGGAGATAAGCAACGGTTCCTTCGCCCATTAAAATCACTCCCACACTAAGCATTGAACCCATCGGCCATTCTTGTGGTCAACGGGCCCAAGGGGTTTCCAGTTTCCTTTGCTCAAGTGGCTGTTAACTTCTTTTTGTAGCAACGCAAGGTTGCCGTGTTCTATATACATTATTTCCATTTTTTCACTTCCTCATAGTCTTCCGTTTTCAAACTGAAAGTATAGGTGTCCACCTATGACAGTCAGCATCGTTAGGAATATGAAAAAAGGAGCATGGTCTGCTATGTAAGTACCTACCCACTGATAAGGGTCATACCATTCTCCAGAAGTGGCTGCTCCAAATGATATCAGTAGCAGTATTGTAATGAAAAAGAAGGCAAGTTGCCTTACTCCATCCCAGTCAATGCCACCGAAAATCGGGTCTCTAATCACGCTATCATGCCTCCGAGGTTTATGTTAGGTACTCGGTTGCATCTATCGCAAGCAAGGCACTCAAGAACACCGAAGTGTAGGTAACATTGGAATGCTTCCCAGTCGTGAGCACAAGAGGAGCCGCATTCGCAGTTGATTATAACTTCGCTCATGCCCACCAGCCTCTGGTATTGTCTTCTTTACGCGCATCTTTAACCGATTCGGGTGGTGT
>Ga0209193_1000833_pt1 | contig 17951 bp, 29 predicted proteins | sample COGITO_mtgs_1003_FD_185515 | JGI IMG/M metagenome (GOLD analysis project Ga0209193, IMG submission 185515) | Pelagic marine microbial communities from North Sea - COGITO_mtgs_100330 (SPAdes) (version 2) | ecosystem: Environmental > Aquatic > Marine > Epipelagic ... | reverse complement strand
ACGTGGGAAGCTGAGAATTATGTGCGTACTACTGATGATTATTTAGATAGTAATGAGGGTCAGAATAAGATATATAATCTTGTTGATGGTTTAGCTCAAGCGTTTGGAAGGTTGTAATTATGGCAATAGGAGAAACTGCTAACTCAGGTCCAAACACAGGAGTGTACGGACCTCCTGTTGTTACTACACCTGCAACTGAACCTGAACTACCTACTGAAACAGCTCCTGTTACAGATAACGCAGCATACGACGCTATGAAACAAATGTTAGAAGACTACGGCTTGCCTGTGTCATTGCTAGACGAAATCAAAGAATACGTCTCTAAAGACTTTACTGTTAACCAAATGATTTACAGGCTAAGGCAAACAGATGAATTTAAAGAACGCTTTAAAGGCATGGACCAACGTTTAGAAAACGGTTTAAATGCTGTATCAATAGACGAATACATTGCGTTAGAACGCAACTACGCTAACGTATTAGCTGAATTTGGTTTACCTAAATCATTTTACGATTCGCCTGACGACTTCGCTAACTTCATAGGCAACGACGTATCCGCTGAAGAATTTGCATCACGCACAGCATTAGCAGCACAAGCAGTTTCTAACATTGACCCAAACTTGCAAGACGAGTTGCGACGTTTATACCCTGAGATAGGTGACGGAGATATGATAGCGTATTTCTTAGACCCTGAAAGAGGCGTAACTTTAATGGAGCAGAAGGTACAGATGACTGCTGCTGGGTTATCGTCAGCGGCGGTAGATACTGTGGGTCAAGGCTTTAGCGCTAGCGTGGCTGAAGAGTTAGCGTCACGTAATGTGCAACCGATACAGATAGGTTCTGCTTTATCTCCACAAGCAGGGTTAACGCAATCTACGTTATCTAGCGAAGGCGTTTCTACTGATACGTTAGCTTCATCTGCGTTTGGTTTAGATGCTGGTGACGCTAATTTAGTGCGTCGTATGCGGCAAAGAAGGCAACAAACTAGACAATCAGGTTCTGGAGGATTGTTGCAACAGACAGGTGTTACTGGGCTAGGCTCAACCCAAATGTCATAGGTTGTTTACAAAACCTTGTATTTTACTTATATTTAATTATGTGATCTGCCCCACTAAGAGGGTGAGCCGTTCACACAAAATTAAACTCCGCTAACATTCCACCGTTGTTAGCGTGTACGTAAAGGTGAGTGACATAATGGAAACAGAGTCTACAGAAACGGAAGAAGTTTCTAGTACCGAATCCAAACCAAATTGGCGTAGAGAACTTGAGGCGAAAGCTAAGAGGGCTGATGAGCTTGAAGCGCAAGTTCAACAGATGCAACGCAAAGAAGTGTTTCGTGATGCTGGCTTAGACCCATCCAATAGGATGACTGAGTACTTTATGAAAGGCTACGAAGGCGAGTTAACTGTTGATGCGATACAAGCTGAGGCTAATAGCGCAGGGTTATCTAATGTGGTAGCTCAAGCTGATACGTCTTTGGTAGATCAACAGGCGCAGTTTGCAGCACAGGTAGAGGCGGAACAAAGAATCGCTGAAGCTGGTGATGATGCTGGTCCTGTCACTGACCCACAATTTGAGAGTTTAATTAAACAAACTAAGAACGAAGATGAACTGCGACAGTTGTGGGAATCTAATGGCGGTACTTTTAACGCTATGACGTGAGGTAGGCTCCAAAATTTAATTGGAGAATAGCCTAATGGCAATAACACAAATGAGTTCGCTGAACTCCGCTGGTAACGCAGCATTTGAACAGCTCGCTTACTTTGCGTTGCGATCACAACCTCTTTTTGAGATGGTTTGCGATGTGAAAACCACAAACCAATCGCACGCTGGTGCAAGCGTTAAGTTCACAAAGTACAGCGATTTATCACAATCCACTTCAGCAATTTCCGAAACCGCTGACATTTCCCCTGCAACATTGGGTGATGCACAAGTTACGGTAACTCTTGCTGAGTATGGTAATTCAGTACAAACCACCGCTAAAGCACGTGGAACCAGCTTCTTAAACATAGATGCTGATGCTGCGAACATTATCGGTTACAACATGGGTGACAGCCTTGATAAGATTGTTCACGACATTGTAACTGAAGGCAGCAACGTATTATACGGTGGCGATGCTACAGCTACAGGAGAACTAGCAGCAGGCGATGTTATCACCGCTGCTCTTATCCGTAAAGCTGTTGCTAACCTACGAGCTGCTTCTGCACCTGCATTCAATGGCAACGTTTATGTTGGATTTATCCACCCTGACGTTTCTTTTGATCTTCGTGCAGCTACAGGCGTAACTGACATTATTCAAATGCAAAACCGCCTAGATGGAGCCGCTGTCCGCACAGGTAGCATCGGTACATTCGGTGGAGTTGACTTCATTGAAACACCAAGAATCACGCTAACCGCTGACGCTGGTGCTTCTAACGTTGATGAATACAAAACTGTAATAGTTGGTAAACAAGCTCTAGCAAAAGCGCACAGTGCTGCTGCTGGTTTCGGTGCTGACCCAAGCATCGTATTCGGTCCTGTAACCGACAGCTTACGCCGATTCAACACAGTTGGTTGGTATCACCTTGTAGGATACGGAAGATTCCGTGAGGAATGTATCCGAAGGATTGAAACATCATCCTCAATAGGCACTAACTAATAGTACCTAACGATAGTAGGGTAGGCTGACTTTACTGGGAGGTTAGCCTACCCTCTATCTTTTTTTATTTGATTAGATTATTATTGGACATCATGGAAGAAGAACAAGTACACGTAGTTATAGCACCTGAGACTATTAAGGCGAAGGTTGTGGCAGACGAGGAGAACGCTGATGGCTAGTGGTCTTTATGGAATAACGTTTCTTAACGCTTTGAAGAATACTTTGGCGTTGGATTTAGATAGTGACACGATTAAAATTATGTTGGTTACGTCATCGTATACCCCTGACTTTGGGGCGCATGACTTTAAAGGTGACGTTTCTAATGAGGTTTCTGGGTCAGGGTATACTGCTGGTGGTAACACGTTAAGTAGTTTGGCTTTGACGCAAACAGGTGGTACGATTAAGTTTGATGCTGCTGATACGTCGTGGTCGTCTGCGACTATTACGAATGCTAGGGGTGCTGTGATTTATGATGATTCTTTGACTGATGACCCGTTGATTGCGTATATTGATTTTGGTTCTGATTTCTCGTCTAGTAATGGAACGTTTACGATTACGTTTGCTGCTGGCGGTGTATTTACTATTGATTTGACTCCGTAGGAGGGTGAATGGCTACTTCTAATTTTCCATCTAGTCTTGATACGACGAGTGCGCTTCCTGCTAGTATTTCTGATACTGCTAATTTAAATTCTCCTAATCATGCTGAGATGCACGAAGTGTATAATGATGCAATTATTGAGATTGAGGAGAAGGTAGGTATTGGGGATACGACTCCTACTACTGGTGCTATTCTTATTGGTACTGGTACTGGGCAGTCTGCTTGGGATACAACACCTACGTTTACTGGTTTAGTAACAGCTAATGGTGGTCTTACTGTCACTGGTGCTGTTACGTTAACAGGTGCTGTGTTGCAAGGTGAACTCCCTTTGGTTTTTGAAGGAGATAGTGATAATTCTTATGAGGCTACGTTTAAGATTGAAGATCCAGACGATAGAGATGTTGTTTACAAGTTTCCTAATTTAACTACAGCAAGTGGTTCTTATACAGAAATGAATGTTGCTGGTCGTTACAACGCTAAATGTGAGCATGCTGCAAACATTTTTACTCAAGGGGGACAACCAAGTGACGACGTTAGTTCAAACGGTGACCTTTGGATAGACTCGGACAACAACCAGACATATTACAAAACAGGGACTGGAACTTGGACTTTAATTAAAGCAGGTTCAGTATAATGGAACTTTCCCCAGCAAAAGTTTTAGAAGAATTACGAAAACAATTCCCATTGCATTACACAATATGTTTACAAGCTGCTTATATTAAACATTTAGAGGAGCAAAATGATACCGACGACGAGTAAACACGTTAACATTGAACTATTACACCCAGAGTTCAAACGCAGGTTAGAAGCGTTCTTTAGAGACAGCCGTATCCGTAACAAAGTTAAAGTTGTATCTGGTGTGCGTACCTATGCACAGCAAAAATATTTTTATGACGGATATAAAAGCGGTAAAGCAGGGTTTAACCTAGCTGCTAACCCTGATCGTAAAACATCTTCAGGGTTTCAAGGTTCTTATCACATGCAACAACCAGCGTTTGATAACTGGGGTTATGCCGTTGATTTTAGAATTACTGGTCGTGGTATTAGTACTTCTCAAGTGAACGCCATAGCTAAATCTTATGGCATGGTTGCGTATGTTAGAGGCGAATGGTGGCATCATCAGCCTTGTAAAGTTGTTAATGGCAAAGTTAAATGGTTTGATGCGCCTGCTTTGAAAGGTACGAAAGCTACTAAAACAGTCAAGCAAGATGTTAAAGGTATTGCTGCTGCGTTTGCTGAGATAGAGGCTTTGGTTACTGCGCATCCTTTGAAGAAAGGTTCTAAGGGGGCTGCTGTGAAGGTGGTGCAACAGTTGTTGGCTGCTAAAGGATTGTATCGGTATAAGGTAGATTCGGATTATGGCAGGCTTACTCGGAAGGCTGTTGTGGAGTTCCAAAAGCGTCGGCTATTATATGTTGACGGCATAGTTGGACCAAATACTTGGAAGGCTTTACTTAGATGAAAGAATATTTAGATTTACTTGAGCGATGTGCAGCAACGTTTGTGCAAGCAGCAGTAGCCACGATCAGTGGTAACAGCTTCCTTGACATGGGAGTAAGCAACTGGAAACTAGTAGCAGCTTCTGGATTTGCTGCTGTGCTATCGGTTCTTAAAGGTTGGGCTGCTACAAAGATTGGTGACAAATCATTTTCTTTAGTTGGTAAAAATACTGCATCTGAGGAGTCTCTTTACGGCGACGAATAGGGGTTAAATGGCTACAAATTTTCCTAGTAGTTTAGATACTTCTACTCAGCAACCGACTATTGCTGCATCGGATGAGATGGATGATTCTGGTAAGGAGCATGATGTTGTTCATACGAATCATTCTGGTGCGATTATTGCGTTAGAGACTAAGTTGGGTAGTACTGATTCTAACCCTTCGGCTGGTGCTGTGCTTATGGGTACTGGTTCTGGTACGTCTGAGTGGGATGCTACTCCTACGTTTACTGGGGATGTTACGATTCCTGACGGTGATTTAATTCTTGGCTCTACAGCGGTTACAGCTACAGCAGCAGAAATTAATTTTGTTAATGACGATGCTGTTACATGGACTGCGTGGACACCTACTTGGGATAACATAACACCAAATAGTGCAACGACAACGGCGAAGTATCATCGGGTTGGGGATGTTGTGCATTGGCATTTAGAGTTTATTGGAGCTTCTAATACTGTGTATGATTCAAGCGGTCCGTTTAATTTTACTTTACCTGTTGCAGCTACAACTGATTTAACGTATACGCCTATGGGTACAGGATGGGTGCGACCAAATGCTGCAAGCACTATTTACAGTGTTTTCATAATAGGAATAAGTGGAAAAGCGTATATATATGGGCAGTTAGCTTCTACAACATATACAGCAAACGGAGGAACATCTAGTTCAGTACCTGCTACTTGGTTGACATCAGGGGCAAACGCTGACATGTATTTAAGTGGATGGTATAGAGTATGACGAAATTAGGAAATGGGCGAATAGCCGAAGAACTAAACAACACAACGTATACAAACGATATGCGAGATGAACGTGACAAACTTTTAGCTGAATCGGATTGGACACAATTTGCAGATAGTCCTTTAAGTGACAGCAAGAAAGCTGAATGGGCTACATACAGGCAAGCTTTAAGGGATGCCCCAGCAACATGGACTCCTGCCGACACCGTTAATTTGCCAGATCAACCAAGTTAGGAAGGTTATGCGTGGCTGGCGTAGCATACCGTACCTCAACAGACTACAGAAACTCTGGGGCTTATCAAGAGTCCAGCGTTACCGTATCTCCTTCAACAATAGCTTGTACTGCGACTGTACCGGCTGTAACCGTGACAGCCTTTGCGAATGTTGCCGCTGCGGTGATTGCAGGTACGACAACTGTACCTGCTACGACTGTAACAGGGACAGCTAATGTAAGTCCTAGCGTTATAGCGACTAGCGCTACTACGCCATCAGCTACAATATCAGGTACAGCAAGTGTTGAACCTAGTGTTATTGCTGGTGTTGCTACAACCCCATCTGCGACTATATCTGGCACAGCGAGTGTAGCACCTAGCGTCATTTCTACGGCTGCTACAACGCCTTCTGTGACCGTTACAGGTGACGCTGGTATAGCACCTTCAGTGATTGCTGGAACGTCTACAGTGCCGTCTGTGACTGTTAGCATGGACCAGAACATAACAGTTACTGTTATACAGGCATCTACGTCTGTAGATCAACTGTTGTTCCACCGTAAATACGTTCCTGTGTTTGAGAATACAGTACCTACGTTAGATGTTACTAGGTTTCCTGTGATTAGTCCTGCTAGGAACTTGCGGAGATTCTATCCTCCGACGGCTAGAGGGGTTAATATATTTATATTAAACGATGGGTCGGTAACGACCCGACAACCGGCAGACATGAGTACAGTTTCTCGGACAATATATGGTGGGCATGAATCCCCCACTGATTTTACAGAAGATGAACTAAACTCGTTAAAGAACGCTGGCTACGGAATAGAGGTTGAGGGTTATGCCACGGTATGACTATAAATGCAACAGATGTGAAAACGTTGAAGAAATAATACATGGTTTTGATGATGAGCATTCGTTCCATTGCGTTGATTGTGGGCAGGCAATGATTAAACTTATTTCTGGTGTGAACATTGCTCCTTCTGCTATGCCTTCTCGTAACTCTGTGATTGATTTAGACGCTACGAAGAAAGCTGATAAAGCTAAGGATGCTGATATGTCTGCGTATAAGCGTTTGCGTAAGAGTGGTTTGCAACCTAAGTCTATTAATGGTTCAGCGCATTTAGAGAAGCATGCTGAAACTAAGAGCGAAATTCAGGCAGGTCGTTTGTATTCTAGTGATGCGAGTAGGAAAGAAAGCGAAAGACTTATGAATAGTATTGAGGCGTTATGACTGCTCAAACGTGGATAGATGAAACTAAGAACTTGTTGTTAACTGATTATGTTGAAGAACATGACCAGTTATCAGCAGATTTAGGTACAAGTGATACGACTGTAGGGTTTACTTATGACAGTTCTAGCATTGTTCAAGGATCAATTATTGAAGTAGGCACTGAGCTAATGTACGTTTTTAGTGTTAACGCTGTTACTAACGACGCTGTTGTCAAGCGTGGCTTTCGAGGCACAACCGCTGCTTCGCATAGCACAAATGATCTAGTCACTGTTAACCCTAAGTTTCCTACACAGCTTGTGTTAAACGCTATTAACGATGAGTTAGCTGATTTGTCATCTCCGCAAAATGGTTTGTATCAGATAAAAACAGTTGAGTTTACTTACAACATATCTCAAGATGGATACGACCTTACTGGCGTAACTGACGACGTTCTGACTGTGTATCAGGTGACGTACACTGATGACGGTTCTGAGAATACTGAGCCGGTGTTGCCTGCGTGGACTTTGCGACGAGATCGAAAGACAAGTTCATTTGCTTCAGGTTACGCTTTGATTCTTCATGATGACGCTAACTCCGGGCAAGCAGTTAGAGTACAATATAAGACAGGGTTTACTGCGTTGGCTGCTACGTCAACAGCCTTAAGCACTGTTGGATTGCATTCATCAGCGTATGATTTGCCGTCAGTTGGGGCAGCGTTACGGTTAATGTCTACTCGACCTGTCCGACGTGAATTTATTGATGAGCAAGGGTCTAGTCGTAGAGCAGATGAGGTTCCTGCCGGTGCTATATCTGCTTCTATGCGTGACCTTAGAGCGTTGCGTGATACTAGAATAAATGCTGAAGCTGCTAGGTTAGATCAGCAATATCCAACGTATTGGATGAGGTCAGGGACTAAAACGCAGAACTCTTTTTATAGAGGGGTGTAAATGGTTCACAGAGCTGAACGGCTACCAGTTACATTAACGATAGATGCTGATGCACGTTCATACAATATTGATGTTGACCAGTATCGTCGAACGACTATCCCTACGTTGCGTGAGCAAAGAGATACGTCTAACGAACCCGGTGAGCAGTCAATAAGTTCTCAGTTTTGGTTGAGGTCGCAGACTGATTGGTCGTTTGGTTCAGGTCAAACGCATTACGATCATGCTGATTCTAATCGGTCAAGGTTTAGTGCTTCGTCTGGTGTGGATGTGTGGACCGAGGGGCAGATTAGTTTGTTGCCTATTTGTGAGTCTAAAAATGACACGTTTGCGTGGACTGATGTGAAGATGAAAATGCTTGGGTCGTACATGTATGTGGCTCAAGGAACTAACTTGTATTTCTCTAACTCGTTTAACTCTGCTGACGCTGATGTGAACTGGTCAACGGTTACAGCTTTGGCTAGTCCGCATGCAATAACTGATATTGCGTCTGACGGCACGAATGTGTTTATTGCGTATGGGTCTAACAGAGCTGCTGCTACTGTGGTTGTCGGTTCAACTAGTCAGCCTACGTCGTTAGGTTCTCATACACCTGATTTTATTCGCATTGTTGGTGGAAGATTGTTTTTCTTAGATGGTTCTAACATTTCTGAGATAGCGTCAAATGGTAACAAGGTTTCTAGCAGCATTGACCATGATTTACCGCACGCTGGAACATGGGTTACTGTGTGTTCAGGTCCGGTAGGTTTTTACGCAGCGGAAAACACAAATGATACAGGTTCAATTAAGTTTATTTCTGTAGCTGCTGCTGATGGTTTGCTTGACGAACCACAACAAGTAGCTGAATTGCCTAGAGGCGAAAAGATTAACGACATGGTTTCCTACGCTGGTATTCTTGCGTTAGCGACTACTAAGGGTTTGCGTATCGCTGCTATGGATGCAGGGTCAGGATCAGTAACGTATGGTCCTGTCATTGATGACGTTGGGCAAGTATTTAGTTTGGCTGCTGATGAACGTTTCGTATGGTTTGGTGGCGGTTCCGGAAAAGTGTATCGAGCTGATTTGTCACGATTTACCGAAACGCTTGTTCCTGCTTGGGCGGCAGATGTAGTGTCAGTTAAAGATGAAACGGCTGGTGGTGCTGATGCTTCGCCAAGTAACGTTATGTTTATTGCTAGGGCTTTAGGCAAAACGTATTTTACTGATTCTACTAATGGTGTGCAGGGTGAGAAGTCTACTGGTGAGTTGGTTGCGTCTGGTACGTTAACGGTTGGAGATGTGAGTTGGAATAGCCAGTTTGATAAGGTGTTGCGTAACTTTGAGATACGTTACGCTCCGTCATCTTTGTCAGCTACAAGCAATCAGTACAGTGAGTCAGGTGTAGGGTACAGCGGTAGTGGTACTCAGTATGCTGGTGCTTCGTCTAGCGCTGGTGGTTCGATAACTGCAACGGTTACGAATGATGAGAACGTTAGTGTTACGACAAGTAATTTGACTAATAAGACTGCTACGAACATTACGACGCTTGTTCCTGAACTATCTGAAGCGTTTAAGGTGCAACTGAATTTAACTAGGGATTCTGTAGTGACTGCTGGTCCTATTATTGAATCGTGGAGAATCCAAGCGTTCCCTGCGCCTACAAGAGTAGATGAAATAATTGTCCCAATTATTCTTAAGACAAGGGTTGCTACGTCTAGAGGTAGAGGTTCCGCTATTGGGTACGATACGAAAGCTGAATACAATGCGTTAAAAACAGCTATGGCTAATCGGGAGATCATAACGTATCAAGAAGGTTCGCAAACTGACACTTGCGTAATTGACCAAATTGCTATGTCAGCAGAGAAATTATCTGATGATGGCAACTGGTGGGAAGGGGTATGCACCCTTCGACTACTAACTGTCCCCTAGAATGGTATATGACCAAAATTCTTTACTACGACATTGAAACAGCGCCTAACTTAGCGTATGTGTGGGGGCAGTACCAGCAAGATGTTATAGCGCATGAGCGTGAATGGTACATGATGTGTGTGTCGTATCGTTGGGAGCATCAGAAACGCACGCATGTATGTGCAATGGTTGATTTCCCTGAAGCGTATACGAAAGACCCTGAGAACGATTACCATGTTGTAAAAAAATTGTGGGAATTAATTGATGAAGCTGACATCGTTATAGCCCATAACGGTGACAAATTTGATATGCGTAAAGCTAACGCTAGGTTTGTGAAGCATGGGTTAGGTCCAGCCTCACCTGTTAAGTCTGTTGATACGTTGAAAGTAGCTCGCAGGTATTTTATGTTTAATTCAAATCGCTTGAATCATATTGGGCAACACTTGGGACTTGGTGAAAAGGTAGATACTGGTGGCTTCCAAACGTGGGCTGGGTGTATGCGTGGCGATATGAAAGCTTGGAAGACGATGATTAAGTACGCTCGTCAAGATGTGGATTTGTTGCGTGATGTGTATTTAGCGTTGCGACCTTGGATGAAGAACCATCCTAACCTTAACATTCATACAAAGGAACATGCGTGTCCTACTTGCGGTTCATATAACTTGCAACGTCGGGGTTACAAAACAACTCAAACTACTTCGTATCAACAATGGCAATGCAATGATTGTAGGTCGTATAGCAGAAGTCGATTAGCTGAGAAAACAGAGAAACCCTCTATAGTTCCGTAACGTTTAGTTGTAATCTTAGCCTATGGCTAGGTTCTTTTTTGTGCTGTCTCGAATACTTTTTGCGTCAATGCTTGTCATGGCTTTGTTAAGCCCTGCATCAGCGCAAGAGAACGAGCCTGAAACAACGTGTGTAGATCAGGAAAATGAGGACAATACTGCGTGTACTGTGCATGTAAATGATTACGATGACTCACCTATTGTGTATATGACTGTGGAAGAGGATCAGACTGCTGTGGAAATCATTACCTATACATCATTGACATGCGATGACCATGAAACAGGGGAAGGAACAGACACTTACGCAGCAGACCCCTATCTTAAACTATACGACAGCGATGGGACAATTATTGGTGAGGATGATGACAGTGCTACTCACAACGTTAACGGCATGTGCTGGGATAGCTACTTGACCCTTACGTTAGATGCAGGGGACTATGAACTATTAGCTACCTCTTACAGTGATACGACTATTGGAACGTATACGTTAGAGTTCTCTGGTGTGAGCTGGTCGTTGTCTAATGACCCTGAGCCTGCGCCTGATCCTGAACCTACTCCAGAACCACAACCTACGCCTGAACCAACTTTTGAGCCTACGCCTGAACCTGTAGAGCCTACGCCTGAGCCAGACCCTGAACCTGAACCAACGCCTACGCCTGAAGAAGAAATTGAACCTCCCGTAAATGAGCCTATTCAAGATCCCACTCCTCTCCCACCAGAACCAGAAGAAGAGCCAGAACCAGACCCGCCGTGGGAACCCCCCACAATACAGCCATCGCCACCCCCAGTGCTAATTCTGCCATCACCAATTGGAGAAAACCTACAGATACCAGTGACAACAGACATAGAGGAATTAGAAGAAGAGCCATTTGAAGATGATACCATGTGGGACTTCGACGATGTAGAATGGGAAGAGTTCGAGTTAGATGAGTTACCAGAAATTGAGTTTATTCCAGAAGAATTTGAGGAAGAAGAGGAAGAAGAAACAACTTTCCTTGATGATGGAGAACAAGAACAGCCAGATGAAGTACAATCAGATGTGGAACTAGACTTTGTTCTTGAAGAGTTTGAGGACATTGAAGAGATAGACTTTGAGGAGTTAGACGCTGATGAGCTTGACGACGAAATTCTTACTGAAATATTACAAGATGAAGAGACAGTTGAAGTCTTTCTGGAAGAAGTCTTAGAGGACAACCCGGACTTCTTTGAAGAAGCCACAGATGAACAGATAACTGTTATCTTTGAAGCAGCGCCAGAGATATTTAACGAAGCATCTGACGAGGTTAAAGAAGAACTCGAAGAAGAAATAAACGTGTTTGCTGGTGGCTTTGAAGAGTATGTGCCAGAGGATTCAAACATTAGCGTCGATGACAGACGTTCTATCATTGCTGTCACAACTGCGACTACAATAGTTGCTGGAGCTGCAATCGCAAGACCAACACCTCCACCAACACCAAGACCTACAACTCCAACCCCTCCAAGACCTAGCAGTCCACAATCTGTTTCTCCCAGTGGTCCCGAAACCCCAAGGAGAAAAACTAGAGATGATAAAGCGTAAAGTTAAACGACTAACTCACGAAGTGTTTATCCTTAGCCTTACTGCTGGGTCAACCGGAATCGTGCTTATCACGTTGTCAGGTGAAACCAGAGAGTACGGTATTTGGATTACCGCAGCTAGCTTTGTATGCCACATGGTAGGTGTGTGGATTGACTGGAAAGATGATTAAAGTTTGGATAGATCAAGACCTGTGTACAGGCGATGGTCTATGCGCTGAAATCGAACCAACTATTTTTGAAATGCACGACGATGGTTTAGCTTACGTTAAAGAAGCATCTTGGTCGAACATTCTTAATGGAGGTTTTGAACCTGTTTTGCAGATGGCTGATGGTACAGCAACAGTACCTGAGAATCTACTAGCTAACGTTATAGATGCGGCAGAGGAATGTCCGGGAGAATGTATTTTTATAGAGGTTGAGTCGTGACATTGGAAGCATTATTTTTAGTTATTCTTACAGCGTGCCTTGTTCCGTGGATGGCTTGGATTTCTACTGTTTTGATTAAGATTGAGATACGTTTAGCTAAGGGTGATGAAGCGTTAGAAACTGCTGAGGAGCGGTTAGCTGACCATGAGCAAAGATTACGAGCGTTAGAACAACGCTGTTAGCTACACACCCAGTGTTGCCAACCTCCGCCTGTAGCCCTGTAAATTAGCCAAGCGCTAACCCTGATATTAGCCTCACCTGAAAAAACGTCTGCTACATAACCTAAAGCAGTACGACTTCTAGCATCCCAATACGTTGTCAAGTGTTGCATCAAGCCACTAGCTGTACTAACACTAGACCTCGCTGTAGGATCGCCACCAGATTCACAATCTATAATTTTCAAGAACCTAGCGGTATCGCTAACAGGCCCACCGTTCGCTAGTATTGCGTCTTGCACAATTGGCCTCCACCGTTCGACCTCCGGCTTAAAGGTAGCGTTAGGAGAAACAGTTGAGTACAAACGCACCGAAATGTTCCGTTCCATAGCCCACTGACGATGATGCTTATGCGTATTTGCACCATAAATCCCATCCGTGTTCACGTTCATCCAGTACTGCAACAACCACACTCTCTCGCTGTCCTCTAACCAGTCATACTCAATAGATATAATATGATTCTCTATTTTGCCCCAAGGTATGTAAGCTAGAGCTGTAGCTGACAGTGCGTTGATAGCGAACGTAAATAAAATCGTGCTATAAATAAAGATCTTTCTCATTGTGGTGTCTCCAAATTGTTAACAGTTCTGCGGCAAATGCCGCATCTAAAACAGCTACTTTACCAACTGTCTTTCCTATTTGCGACCTCCTGTCCCCGTGGATAGCAAAAATTACCCACTGATTATTGTGAGCAACTTTCCGTATCCTGCTAATCCACGGGAACAGTGTCCAACGCTTGCGATATTTCACTTCAATAGGAATATCTAAGTCCCCCAACCAGATATCGTGAGACTCGCTACTAGCGCTGGTTCTGTGAGCATCGTTATGCCCCCATTCCATAAGTAAGGCCACTATTTCATTTTCACCTGCAGTTCCTTTTTGTTTTGCTTTAGACAAAATCAAACACTCCTTGTATTTCTGCCCGCTTTTTTTCGACGGTTACGATTGTATCGTTCCTAACTCCTCCATGGGGTACTAAAAGAATTTCTAACATATCAAAACCTAAAGTCTTGCCTATGCCCATGGAGTTCCAACCACAACGCACTACGATGGCGTTAGGTTTGCATATCCTTGCGATTTGTTTTTTGATCTCTGACCACGGGTTTTGTGTGTCTTCTTGAGTGACTACACGCCCTATCCCGTCGTAGCATTCTTTGATCTGTCTAGAGCTGTACGGTGGGTCAAATAGAACTCCGTCAACTGACTCATCTTCAAACAATGAAAGAAAATGATTAGAGTCGTGATGAAAGTCTGCTTCAAACTCTGGGTTGATGTCGTTTGTGAACTTCATTAAATGCTTAAAACAACTGTTACGGACATAAGGATCAACCCAAACTCCCTTGGTTATCACCCTGCGAAGGAGGGAGTTAATGGGTTGAATCCTAAATGTTTCAGAGTTAGGCATAGCCCATTCTCTATGAAACTGTATTTCTGTCACAAAAGTTCTTTAATGTCTTCTGCAATCGGCCCGTAATGCTGTTCTGCGTAAGCGTCTAAAGCATCCCGTATCATACCTGATCTAGTTTGACCGTTATGTATCGCTAACTGGTCTACCTTAACTAACAAAGAGTGAGGTATCCGCATAGCAATTAACTGGTCGTTTTTGTCTTTAAGTGGTGTTTCCATTAATATTTCTCCTGATGTTTTTGCCCGCATGTAGGGCATTTATTATTGTTATTCTCTATTACTTTTGAGCCTATGACCCAACCGCAACTACAGCTTATGTAGTACGGTGATTTGGTTCTGAGTTTAGATTTCTTCTGACCGAAATCATCCCACACTAAAACCAGTCCTCATCTTTATCTATTGGCTTACCATCAACTATTGCAGTTTTCCCCTGCCAATCATCTTGCTTAGGCGCTCTAACAATCTGAAATAAATCCCAAACGTTACAGTCCCAACCAGTTACAGTTTGCCCGTCTTTGTTCTTGTATTGACGGCTGGTAAATTTGCCTCTAACAGCTATCCTGCTACCTTTATCTGTGGCTTTAGCTATAGCTTCTGCTAACGCTGTTGACCCATCTCTGGAGTCTTCCCAAATGCTTAACGTTACCCATGTGGTTTCTTCTTCACCTGTTTTCACAGCTAACGCATTCTCATAAACTGCTTTGCCTGTGCCAGTGACTTTAGGTAGCCACTCTCTGCCTAGGTTTCCCATTTGGAAACCGATTCCTTCATTAAGCATTTTGTTGCTCCTTCATTTCTTGTTGCCATTCTACAAATGTATTGTTGCAATAACTAGTAAGCATCCCTATCCAATCTTGCACGATATCTAATTTTAAGAGGTTGTTGCATTCTTCTAATTCGTCAGTAGCAATAAAATTACCTTCACCCACCTGAATGTCTGCTTCAAACATCGCCCCTGTATCTAACAACCATTCATCTGCATATTCCTGATCTTCTTTACCCAACATTATTGTTCTCCTTTTTAATTAATTGTTGATGTAATACATAATACTCATCTGATGTCCAAAGTGACAACCCCAAACTTAAGCGCATGGCTATTCTTTTTATACCATCGCTGACTGAACTTTTGGCGTTCTGACCTGAGTGCTTACTAGGTCTTTCCACCTCGCCAATCTCTTGAATCGTGACTTGCTTGCCATCTATGGTAAAAGTGCATTCAAGGATGCAACCCTCAACAATGCCCTCTGGACTTCTGATAAGTTCTACTATTCGCATGTCAAACGGACCTAAATGCAACAACAAAAATTGTGTTATATCTCCGTGGCTGACATACCTGTCACCCCTACCTGTCGGCTTTACTTTAACGAAAGTTTCGGGTATTGGTTTTGATAATTTAATTAATTGTTCACTCAATTTCTTGCTCCTCACCTGCTAATAAATTTGCGTGATACCGTGCAACATCAAGCGTTACCTCATCACCGCTAAGGACCGAACACAAATCGTTGTGCCTGCAATACCTACATTGCCATGCACCGCCCTTAGACGGTACACCATACGGGCTAGGTTTCTCTTGATGTATAAGCTCTCCGTCATCGTTAGGTATAAACGCTACGGGTAAAGCTCCCTGAGCAATGTCCTCCTGTACACTCTTGAACCAACCTAACTCTAACTCTGCTATCTGGCGTGGTGTCATACCCCACTCTGAGATTTCTTCGTCCATGTGTATGACCCATTCTAAAGTTTCGCCTACTTTTATTTTGTCACGCCAACTATCTTGTTTCGCAACGTACACAATCCATAACTCATCTACTTCGCAAGCCATTGCATACAAAGCGGATTGTGCAACGTGAGCCATTTTAGGCAGACCATCTCTAGCCAATCTGAACCCAAAACTAGAGACTGTTTTCAGTTCTAAAAGTCTTTGTGTTTCATCGTCAACCCACACCAAACCGTCACAAGACCCTGACAAAGAAACGTTAGTTAACGGAGTTAGATCTAACGCTAGTTCATACTGACCGCTGTACGCCTTCTGGCACGCTTTTTGTATGCCCTCATGGATTGCGTTACCTATCTCAAACGCTATGAGCGTTGATTTGTCTATAGGGTTTGTCTCTTGATATTTCAAGGCTTCAAACGCTCGTTGCCTCAAGCACGACCCTACGCTACTTATTCTGAGAAGCGTATCCTTGGCTGTGGGCTTAGGTTGCCTACTGTCCTCCAAATGCTTTCCGTAAACTTCTGATATTTCTTGTGTGTAATTCACAGTAAACCCTCCTCAAGATATTGTCTGTGTTCTTTTTCGTGATGTAGCTGGTTGTATCCTTGACACAATTCCACATCGGATTCTTCATCTTCTAATAAACGGTAATACGCTTGTTTAGGTCTGTCGCTTATCTTCATCATCTTGGACTCAACGGGATACCCGTTTTCTCGTAGTTCTCTAGCCCTCCTAGCGCCATCTCCGCCACCTACGACAAGTGATAACTCATCCCTGCTAACCCAACCTTCCCATATTGGGTTGTCGTCGTTTGCTTGCCGTCTATGTGATTTAGTTAATGCAATATGTAACGCCCATTGCAAATGATCTAAAACTTTGTTAGCTAGCCTAGAGGTATCGCCCATTTCCCTAGCGCACTGATGCGCTATTTCGCTGTGGTTGTTACCTGCTAACGCTTTGGTGTTTTTTAACTCTGGTAGCTCGTTGTGTATTATGTCTACCATTATTTGTTGTGATGCAACGATACTGTTAGCCATTGCATATATCCCTTTCAAATGTGGGTCATCTGTTTCAAATGGTTTTATTTCACTCATTACAATCCCCTTGTATCTGTGTTGATGTCATTTAATTTAGTGGTAACTACTATGTTTCTCGCTGTTAAATCAACCCCAAACCTATGTGAACAATCAATCGCTTCTAAGGCATCGCTGATTATCGTGCCTACTTGTGGCGATTTGCCATCTTCACGGTGCATGTACTCATGGTCTATGTAGTCTTGATCTAATCTGAGAGTAACTTCAAATTGTATATCCATTATTTTTTCCTTTGTTGACTGCGTATCTTCTGATACTTTTTAAGAGTCCGTAAATCCCTACGGTAGTTCTTGTTATACCAAGTGTAGCATCTGTGTGTGACAAAACCAAACGCAAATGCTATCGCTGTGGTAACTACTGGGATTAAACTCATGTGATAATGTTATACCCGCCGTATCACAATGTCAAGTCAATTCAATAAATTTTATTTATCATACGAAACCGTTGACGCTCTTTCGGAGTAAGCCCACCCCGAATACCCCATATCTGATCTATCGGTTCCTCAACGAAACTAGCCTGCAAGCACTCATGGACAACATCGCAATTCTGGCATACGTTCCTTGCCCTGTTAACACTGTCGCCATAAAACAAATCATGACCAACCCCACGACAATTTGCCCTTTCTAACCACGACATAAGAAAACAATACACTAGATTTGCTTTTGTCCTATGGACCCTGTACTCTTAATGGTGAGGTTTCCTCCTCCGAATTTGTTGACACAAGCCCCCCCGTTTCCTATCGGGGGGGTCTTTCGTTTTGCCTACAGGTAAAGTTAAGTCGCCTATAGGTATCGTTGACACGGATTATACGGCGTTCAT
>Ga0209193_1000825_pt1 | contig 18062 bp, 18 predicted proteins | sample COGITO_mtgs_1003_FD_185515 | JGI IMG/M metagenome (GOLD analysis project Ga0209193, IMG submission 185515) | Pelagic marine microbial communities from North Sea - COGITO_mtgs_100330 (SPAdes) (version 2) | ecosystem: Environmental > Aquatic > Marine > Epipelagic ... | reverse complement strand
TCATCTCATCATCTCATCATCTCATCATCTCATCATCTCATCATCTCATCATCTCATCATCTCATCATCTCATCATCTCATCATCTCATCATCTCATCGTCCGAGAATCCGAGAATCCGAGAATCCGAGAATCCGAGAATCCGAGAATCCGAGAATCCGAGAATCCGAGAATCCGAGAATCCGAGAATCCGAACGCCGAATCGGGTGAGCTGAGTGACCACGTATAATGGGGGGGGGGTGATATATATATTATATATAGAATAAATGGGAATCGTTACATCGTCATCAATCTCTTCCCAATAGCACATACATACTATGAATCTGCTGCAAGACGATGGTACGTATCACGATTATACGTTCTTCTGTCCAGACACGTTCATCTTAATACCCCAGATAATCACTGGATTAAATAATGATGATACTGATGTTGCTGAGGTCGATATTGTAGACACATATGTGTTGGATTGTCCGGTTGACGACAATATAGGCCATCATACAATCAAACTCCGCCGAATAGACTCAAGAATAGAAGTATTTTTGGGGACTGTAAACATCGGATCATTCGCTGATACAAGTAGACCTCTTACTCGGGAATCATCGGTGACCGGATTGTCGACGATGGGCGGAGCCATATTAGTTGTGAATCAAAAAAAAACGCTTTAGCTGGTGTCAATCTAGCTTATGTCAATCGTGATGATGATTCCACTGTGGTTTTTGCACCTGAAACGGATAGCATGATGATGCTAGTATCCGGGATCGAGATCGAAATGAAGCTAAATGAAATGTATACTTATGTAGAAACTCATGGTCAACCGGACTCTTCTATCATGGTATATGGATGTATAACTAAACCAGATCAACCTGAAGTTTGGGTCGGTCTGATGGACTACTACTTCGGCATGGAACAATGTATGTACTCTCCATATGTAAGTGGATTCTATCAGTTCGACCACACCTGCCACGTGTCGAAATTAGTGGTGGTATGCAAAAAGGTTTATGCGGATTTTTTGACATTCATTCCAGCATACAGCCATATCAACGTCCTATATCCATTCCTTGAACCAGACCTGGGAGCCCTGGATGTACATAATCACGTTTACACTGCCATACTATCTGGTACAACTTTCTGAACTCTGAAATTAGCTCAATGACATAATTGGTTTTTCCGGACACATCCAGTAACTGGTATAACAGTATGTCTATAAGTTCAGATTTCCAGTTGCGGTCTATTACCAGTATTACTGCAATAATGACTGCGAACGGAATGGTACACTTGATGGTTCTGGATGATAACAGTAACGTTCAACGTTGACTATAACAGTGCAAACACTGATACATCGTCGAGTGACCGCTCAAGAAGGAATCCTTTGTCGTCCTCTCCCGGTCACCGACCGAGAAGGAGACATCACGCCCACGTGTTCTATGATGGGCCAATTACACTGTGGTTGTTCCGATGGAGTCTTGACATGAATGAGTCCGAAGCCCGGTACCATATGAACGTGATCTTATCACATGAACTCCATGAGAACCGGCACACAACACGTGAGTCCGGAGAGTGTCGATACGGTTATAGGACATGTATGTAGTGATATGTATGTATATGTTCCTGTGATCAATTTAATATTCGTAAAAAATAGAGGTCCAGAAACCAAAAGACTCGTCATCGGTCGTCGAGACCAACAAGTGATGACGAGTGAATACGCTTTAAGAATAACTCTTGTAACATCGAAGAATCCCGACTAACACACAACATATTCATTATTAACGGTATCTACCTGTATGTATGTACATGGGTACAATAATACGTCCATGATAAATTTCCTCACCACAATCATTGTGAAGAGGTACAATGTAAATAATCGATTGTAACATTCCAGACAATCAACATGGTGGACGTCACATTCGTAATGCCAAACGAGTGGCATACTAAAAACTTGGGTTTAATCAAACAACAATCAATCAATCATTCAACACTCTCGTCGACTATTGTTGGACGGACATACATTGGTCGGATCAGCTGTCCTTCTTCGACAACCTCTCCTATTGCCATAAGTCTTTCGTCCAACATGTCATACACAAAGGATGAAAGATCATCCAACGGCATGAACAATCCGGAGGGTCCATGGTTACGATGGAAGATCGCCAGGTGCATATCGACAATCTTGACCGATGTATACGTTTGTCCCCTCCAGACAGACCCAGTCCGTATGGTATGTTTCGATGAACCAACCATCGATAGATGTTCTGTAGTCCATAGTGTGTACCATTACAATCCGGGAGTTCACGACATGGGCCTACCCCCTCCCGAATCTGTTGGTGTGTTGTACACCTTTCGAGAACTTCCAGTCTATAAGTGACAGACTTAGGATACCGCCCGTCTCCTCTGGTCCGGGATGGTCATCCCGTATGGCTAGTAGATCTGCAGTGCCGGTGAGTTTGAGGTCTGGTCCTGTGGAAAAGCGTAACTCCGTACGGAACGAGACCAACAGTTGATGACGAGTGACATGTATATACTCCCTATGATTAATTTGATATTTTGTAAATAAGAAGAGATCCAGAAACCAAAAGACTCGTCATCGGTCGTCGAGACCAACAGTTGACGACGAGTGAATACGCTTTAAGATTAAGAGGTGATTGAATGTTGACAATGAATATATCTGCCGAGACTTGGAAATTTCTTAATTCGTGTATTTTACTAGAATTCTACCAACGGCCAACAGTGGACCATTAGAACTCAAGTGAATAATGAGTGTGGAAGGAGAGAGAAATACGGACATTATATGTGCAATCTGTCTGGATGGAATGAAGGATTCTATATGTACGTATGCATGCGGACACCGTTTCCACTCGACATGTATTCAAATTTGGTTAGCTGAAAAGAGTACATGTCCGGCCTGTCGTGCCACCATTGGATCATGCGAACATGATACGCATTCATCTGAAACTATGAGCAATGTCATTGATTATCTTCGTAATACGCTGAAAATTGTCCGCAGGGAATGTCAGGAATCCGCGGATGCTCTCTTTGCTCTCCAACAATACCAACAACCACACCAACGGGGTTCAACGGTATTCATATCGATCATGTGAAGGGTATGTTGATTCATAAGTTTCTCTACTTCCGATCTGTTTACGACCACGTTCTGTCAAATCACCTCTGTCTTATACACATAGATAATCCGAATATTCCATTGAATACTAACATATTATGAATAAAAACACTAATTCCAAGGAATGCGTTTACAATGTACCTTAGAGACTAGTGAAGGTGTCCGCTCAACATGTAGTTCACATGAGGAGGAGGAGGAGGAGGAATTCGCCTCTATTTTCTGGACCTCTATTTTCTGGATCTCTGTTTTATGGATCTCATCGTTCTCTACCAGGTAACGTCTTTTGGTTACTGAATCTCGACGACTGATGACGAACGCGTATGTACAAATGACAGAAACTTCTATATAATATATATGTACAGATCCTTTTCTGATAAAGACGACCTCGTTCACTATTCATCGATATGGATGCGGTACAATTGTCCAGTGAGGTGCCGATCAGTGCTGTCCGCAGGTACTGGATTGGTCGGCGTACACGATTCAATGACCAATGCGAAGTCCAGTCCATGTTATGTTACGGTCAACACATGCTCCGGACGGACATCCTCAATCGATTGTGGGCATGGACTAAACAACAGAACCTGAAATGTGGCACTGTATGATTGTTCGGGGGGCTGGTACGGCGTGAGATTGAAGCACACCGTCACCACAGTCGCATGCTTCAAGACATGTCAAAAGGCTTCATGTACGAAGCGTTCCAGACCAACAAGGCTGGCCGGGGGTCTCCATTCCACGTGTCGGAAAAGTGCTTTGTCCCGGGTTGACATCAAGAAGTTGTTGATCATGCTCGACGGCACATATGACTATCATGTCGTGGATGATATTCCGTCGGTGAAGGGGACCCGGTACCATGGTTGCCAGGTGTGGCACTTGAAAATTTCACAGAAGCTCCAGATATTCACTTGATGACGGTATGTCAATGACATTTCCCATACCGAAGTCAAGTGGATTTTTTCAACCTATGTTCGGAGGACCATTCAGCATAACGCTGAGTACTGTCGATGCGATAGATAAGGACATGATAAAATGCCCCAGTTGGAATCACTTATATTGTCTACACTATTTATTATAAAGAAAACTATTTACTATTACGCCGTACTTGTTGCCATCGTCTTGATGCTTTTTGTTGTATACTGTGTGAAAATGGTCATTGATGTCGGGACCGATGTAGAAAATGGGGGAGGTGGGACCAACGGGACTGATTACGAGCGTATGTTTATGAAATCTCTGGACTCCAGTATGATCTTGGACAGAAACTTGAAATGGGGAATGAACCGTGTAAAGGGGGTCTCTGTGCCAAGTACAAGGTATACTTTCATGACAAATATGTATTACAACGAAAACGGTGTTTCATCAACAATCCCATTCTATACTACAAATGGTGGATTTGATAGAATCAGTTGTGCTTCTCTACCGGGCCTATCATCAGTCAGTCGCCCGGGGTTTTTCGGATATAATACGGAGTCAGATCTTCTTATACTCTTGACAAGAGTGTCGGATATGTCTACTGTTTATCACAGTCACGATGGTGGACTCACTTGGACAAACCCCGATTTCAATTCCGACTACCCTTCCGATTTGGGTGTACCAACCTGGATCCCAGCACTAGAAACTTTCGTGTGTATTATTTTGGGCGGAATATCCACGAGTTCAGATGGCCTCAATTTCAAAAAGACCTCATTGAACATGTACGTAGAGTGGGTCACGTATTCACCATCACTGAACGTGCTGATTGTCGGGAGTCAAAAGGAAGGTACTAGTTACAGTGAGGATGGTGGTGTTACCTGGGTGGATATGAGTTCGGTGAATATGGGGTTTGGTATTTGGGTGTCCAAATGGCAGAAGTTCGTGGGTTTTGAAAGAAGTGGCGATGTTCGCTGCAATGTGATTTTCGAATCGACGGATGGAAAGGTATGGACGTCCACTGGACAATATGCCAAATCGGATATTTATACTGGCGATTGGATCGACGCCTACCAGATGTTGGTTTGCGTAGGACGCGGTGATGGTAATTGCTACTCTGTTGATGGTGGGAAAACGTTTGTATCTTGGGGTTTTGATGATCCCTCGGACACCACACAAACTGGAATGACTTACATGCCCTATTTTGGAACGATCATGCTTGGTAATATGGGTGAGGGTAGATCGAGATTGTTGACCCTTGATCGTGGCAAAGTATACAGTACGTACTGATTACCCGACCCGATCTCACTGTCGTGAACCACAACATAGATGTCGATATGCTACATTTCAAATTCTATTCTTTAGTGAACTTAAACAAATAATTAATTAATAATTCGGAGATCAAAATGATTAGTTATTAAATAATTGTCTTTGTTCTGGCCCGATATTGATTGAGAATGGTTTCTGTACCACTTCTGATCCGATATTGATTGAGGAACTGGATCGGGTGATTTGTGACCTCATACAGTGGTCGCTGTCACCTTAAGACCATCTACTATGTAAACGACGATCCGTTGGAATAGATTGAATTAAAAGTGTAAATTTCTTTCCCGTAGCATGTCATCGATCGATCTGTCCAACAATGGTCAACATACCCATCACCGTGGAACAGCAGGATGTGATAGATGATGTTCGTAAGAATCACCACGTGTGTGTCACGGCGATGCCCGGATCCGGCAAGTCCAGAGTAGCCTACGAGCTGATCCGGCAGTGTCCTGAAGACGTCTCCGTTGTACTGATCATGTACAATCGTTCCCTCTGTGATGCCACCAAGAACCACCTGGCACAGATGGGCATCGACCCCGGTCGGCGCATACAGGCCTTTACATTTCACGGGCTGGCTTCCTCCATCTCGGGCAAATCCTGTCACACCGACCGAGATATCGCCACCGCCATCGACGACCGGACGCCGGAACGACAGGCGCTGTGGCATATGCACGACTTCACGCTTCTCATCATCGACGAAGTTCAGGACATGCGCCCCGAGTTCATGCGACTCGTACATTTTCTGTTCCAGAAAGTCTCGACACAACGTGACCGCGTCCGTGCAGTGGTTCTTGGCGACCCCAAGCAGATGCTGTACGACTTTTACAACCACAACCGTGCTGACCAACGGTTCCTGACCAAGAGCCCCGAGTTGCTGGGAAACCTCAACGCATTCAAGTGGCGAGCACGCCGCTTGACACAGTCATTCCGGAGTACGCAGCAGGTAGCGACCCTGTTGAATGTATTGGTCCCTGAGCATCACATGGTTCCCAGCGCACGGGATGGTCCCCCAGTCGAACTCATACTCTGCAACTACCGGGATCCCACTGCCGTTGTCGGGCACCTCCTCAAAATCATCAACGCACACGAGCCAGGCGACATCATGGTCCTCTGCGACAGTCTGAACCAACGATCACCCGCCCGACACCTGGTCCAGTCGCTCGTCCGGAGCGGCATCCCGGTGCACGTGCAGCGCAGCGGAGGGCTGCGTGCCTTGGTCCCCGTCCCACCATCGAGCATGTCAGGGCGGGTCTGTTTCAAGACGTTCCATGCCTCAAAGGGTCTGGAGTCGAAGGTTGTCATCATGCTCCACGCCGGGTTGTTCGACACGCTGTCCAACAGCGCGTACGTGGGACTCTCCCGGAGCGTGGAACACCTCGTGGTCATCCACGACATCGACACCTCGTCCCACGAGGAGGTCGACTCCCTGAAGGCGAAGTTGCGTCCGGGTGCACTGACCGTGAGCGTGCAAGGCATCATGTCCTCCGCCAAGTGTGACCGTCGATTACCGAAAACACGAACCCAGTCGGTCGTGGACGTCGATGGACTGTTCACGTACATCGAACCCTCCCTGCTCGGAGGTCTCCAGAAGATGCTGCAATCGACGACCTTGGACGACGACCTCTTCGGAGACACGGACGTGTACGAACGACTGTTCGACGTGCGCACTGGACAGAACGACATGACCACAAACGTGGCCAGCATCCTAGTCACAGCAGTGGTCCTGACCATGCAGTATTATCGCATGCACACGCTGCCAAAGTGCGTTACCCATCTTAAAGAGTCGCTGGACCCGCTCGTCGTGCAACTCCATACGCGAGGCACGGAAATTCTGGGGATGACGCTTCCCCATGATGCCGACCCATGGTCGCTGCCTAACATGTGCCTCAAACTCCAGGCATTCGCCATGTTTGCAGTGGCACTGGATGCTCAGACCACCTTTGGAGAAAAGATCCGCGAACTCACATCCTACGCATTCATCATGTCCCACGCAGTCGTGCGTCGGATGACCCATGCATTCCAAACCTCACTCAAGTACATCCCCGACCGACACATCCCATTCAACCGTCGGCGAACGCTGCGAATACGAAACACCAAAACAACGCTCGTGAGTACACCGCATCTGAAATCGACGTCATGCACGTACACCATTGTGCACAAACCAGAGATCGGAGATGACGACGTCCTGTCCATCGGTGCTTCCCTCGTCGTCCACCGCCTGGAATACGGATACCTCGTGAACCTCTATTCGGGATCCGTCGTCCAAATCTACTTGCCACTGATGAACCACCCCTCCTTCATGCAGGAAACCATGCGGGTTCGAGAACTCAGGGAACAGGACGTCGACGACGTGACATTCGTTCGACGATATTCGATCGGCCTTTGAACTCTCACCGATCGGATGTCACGTGTGTCGTACATGTATATAATAATATAAAGATACGATGTCCGACACTGACGACGACGAACTCCCTCCCCAACTAAGCGGGGGGGCCAATAAGCAAGTGGGGGGATCCGTCGGTTTACAGAAAAAAAAACAACCAGGAGTACCTGGTAAAAAGGTACCCGTAAAGACGAAAAAAACCAAATCAATTGTGAACTTCTGTCAGAACATCAGACCTGACGACGATACTCCCGATGATGTAAAAAAAGTCCTTGCGTTGGCAAAGCAAAAAAACAATGCGTATGAACAATGTCAAGGGACGACAACAATGTTCGGTACTAAAAATTGTTATCACCGACAATGTTATTGTATTACGAAAAATGACGGAGTTACGCACCTCCCAAGTGATTCGATTTTCTCAAAATCCGAGATCGGAACGTTGAAAGAAAAAGGTCTCCTAGAAAAAACATATAAAATCTGCCATCGTCATTCCCCGGTGCTGCGCATTCCATTCCAATACCTTCGAGTACTCAATTTGAAAGCACTGGCTATGGAGGAACAGATCCTTACGGGTATCATCAAAATACGTAAGATCTCGAGGTCTGAGCCCAACGGTGGTGAAGTTGATAAATTAATGTATGAGATCGCAACCCTGATTCCATACCTGATACGGCTCACTCGTCAAGAGGCTGCCGACGCACGATCAAGTCTCAAACGTTCGATAGACGAGATCATGGATACAGAAGTCGACGAGAGACCCAAGCAGAAACGTAAACTACGAGGAATCGTCGGAGATCTGTATACACTTCTCGATGGTATACCCAACTCCACATTCTCTAAAGACACTGTGTTCCAAGTGGAGGAGGACAACGACGGTGACATAGGTATGTAGAGATAGAGGTTTATTCTTTATTCCCGGCATTTAAACACGGCCAATTGAGGCGTTTGTTCACTTCGGCCACGTATTTATCCTGTTCATCACTGTTTTCATACACGTAGAAATATAATTCTTTATCTTCGTCCGTTGTGTGACAGAGACGATTTATCCTTCCGATCATCTGGGAAATATTTGTATAGGATGCTCCCATATCCAAGACGTGTAGACGTCTTGTATGAAACAGGCTGATCCCCTCTGGTACATACGAATTAAATAGAATGACTGGTATATGTTCTCTGTTCGCATTGGTGAACGCAACAAGGTCATTGTCCATGTACGTCCCCCTGATGGATTTCTTACCAGAGAACCCCTTGTTATACAATTGGAGTTGCTTATGACCGCCATGCAATTCATCACCAGCTTTCTCGATTTGCAAAATCACGTGTGGAACTTTGTTAGACAACAGGAGTTTCGAAAATTCAATGATCCCAAATTCAAAGTCGGTCATCACAACGATCCGGTCGTCGTATGCGTTATTTATGTTCCGTGTTATCTCTTGACCAGTATCACTGAACTCTGTAGATATCAAAGCAGCGCCGGGATCCGGAAATTCATCGTTCAGAATAGAAACTTCCCGTGTCAACCCTAGACTGGTCGCCTTTGCTACGAGAGCCCTTTTCTGTAGCATCCACCTTTCCGGAAAACTACCAATCTGTTTCCACTGTTCCGCACAATCCGTCCAGAATTCGATTCTTTTTTCACGTTCTTCATATTGACTCATTACATTTTCAAAAGCGTATCCCATCTTGGGGTAAAGTGATTTCAATGTGTACGTGTCCATGTACTTCTTTCCTCTTCCATCATCCTCCTTATATACTCTGGACAGTATGTAATTATATTGGTCCTCGATACCCATCGAGGCCAATGGTTCAATCGGTTGGGTGTACCTCTTTCTACGTTTACGCTCATATACGTCCCACGCAGCGGCCATACTTAAATCATAATGAGTGTACCAACAGTGTTTATACAGACGCAGATCCTCTTTGAGTGTGGAAAGACGAAGAGCTGTAGCCCGTTCTTTCAGTATTTTTGACTCTGGTACCGATATAAACTCTGTTTTTTCCGCATTGAACATATGTTTTGTTCCCTGGTTCGTGTAGTACATCATATGATTACGTGCAATGTCGGTAGCATTGGTATATTTCGTATTCAAGAGCTTTGAGTATTCTGTAATATCTTTCAGATCTTCGAAGGGTGTTGCCGTGAACAGACCCATGGTATGCAGTACAGATGCTTGATCTTCCAGAATGGTCCGAATTTTCTTTACGACATCCCGTGCATCATCATCGACTAACAAATGCGCCTCGTCCACGAGTACCATAGCACCCCCCAGGTCAATCTTGTTGTCCCTGAAAAAAATATCAGAACCAAGTAGTTCATTCGTATCATCGGTACACATTTGGTAGAAAGCGTCGTATGTTAGGACAATAGTTGCACCTTGTGGCTGCTTCTGCATACGTGCTTGATAATAATCCTCAAATATCGGATGGTCAAAACGCCCGCGGACCGTGCACCTTTCTAGAGGGTCCTGAGAATACTGTAAATTAAAGTCATCGAATAACTCATAATCCACACCCGTCTGAGGATCCGTCACCACTTCACGCTTAATCTCTCCTGCGATCTCGTAATAGTCACTTTTTACCACATACTCGTTGTAGAATGCGTCTCGTAGAACCTCCGTAGGAAACAGTATGATTTTCTGATTGGGAAAGCATGCAAAGTTTTCCATTACCGATTGCATCATCATAGTCTTTCCAGAACCCGTCCTGGAATTGATGATCAAAGAACGAATAGGACTGTATGGTCGCAAGGTATACTCGATGAACTTTTGGTGTCTGAACAAACCCTTTTCAGCACAAAGTCTTTTGTTGCGAGCGTCGTCATTTTCGTTATCCCCAGATGCCATGTAGGTCTGATCAAAGAACACTAGGTCCAATGAATCCTCCTGACCGTTCTTCCTGAATTGTTCGACACTGTTCGAATCCAGGATCCACCTTAGTGGATACCTAAATGCAACCTGTATTTGGAATTTGTTGAGTGTCGTCTGTATCCACTTCTCTTTCCAGGTATCAATGTTATAAACACTCTTCACGTTCTGATTCGAGATAGTTTTTGAACGTTTCGTACGTTTGAATTCAGTGTATGCATGTTGTATATTTGTGTTTCCAGACTGAAGTGGATCATCAAACGTGAACCATTGCCCAACCTGATACAATCTTTTCTTCGTATATGCTGATGTATCACGCACCCAGAAAGCCGGATTGTTATCCATTTATTATTCGTGGATAGTAACAACACGTGAGTTTCCAGACAAGAGTAAATAAAACGCAGATGTTGGTGCATCACCTCCTTCGGCGTCTCGAGTCGGTACCCGATGATATCCAACACGGGGACAGACTATTCGTTACACAAAATGGTCACATTCGTGTCGACCGGGTTCATCGATCGATCGGGTCGGTTGGACGATGTTTACTAGATGCCTTCGCGGGTGGCCACAACAGGAGAATCATCCTGGTCACGATTCATACGTTATTGATGGACTGTCAGCAGTATTTGGATAACGTCCGGAACTTTGTGGGTATCGACGATTACAACACCGTGCGTCAGCATACGGAGCAGGTGCGGACGGGTGTGGACAACATCCGTCGTCTCTTGTCGGTGCTGGCATACACGTACAGAGAGGATGATTATACGTGCGCGCAAGTACAGGAGTCCATCAATCTCGCACAACTGATACTCTGTCCCATCCAAGACTACCCCGATGCAATTGCCATACCCCTGCCCTATCGCACGTTCCCATTGTCGTCACATTCCGAGAAGGACTCCTTGTAAGAACAGGGTTTCGGCAACTTGGATCAATTTCGTTCTGCCATGAGTGAACGTCCCGGTGATCAGTCGGTGGTCCCCGTGTGACACCTGGAACAGAAACAAACAGTCGATCACGTACTGGTCGTTCACTGTCATCGTTGGATGCATGTAGATGGTCGACTGGCGGGACGCATATGCTCGGTCGATCGCATGGAGTGCATCTGATATGGTCCCACTGAGGTGCCGTCCATCTGGATAGGCATGGATCATTGTTTGCGTCGACGTCACGGCAGGTCCGTCAATCACAATCGTCGGATATGCATATGCACTGTCACCGTACGTGAAGAGATCCTCCAGTGTCACAACCTGTCCGAACCCAGTCCACAGACGCGCCCGGTGTCTCGAAGTCACCAGCACCATATTCCGTGCCTGTTCCGGACGGGGCGGACTGGACAGAACGTACCCACGACATTCCACTTCCTCGGACCCGACCTGCAGTTCAGCCTGGGTGCCGATGTGCCCGTTCCGAGTATAATAGACCCCATCGCGCAGTGGCAGCGGGTGGGTGTAGACATCGGGTGTGCGCAGGTGGTGGATCTTCGGCCGTCGTGAAGGGACGTGGAGGTCCGCTGCCGCGGTCAACGAGGTGGACAGTGGCAACCGCATGGTCAGGGCATAATACACAAAGTACAGGTCCCGGTCACGTTTCTGCAACATCGTCACCGGGTCGCATCGGATCTGGATCCAGGACGTCTGATGACCGACGAAATCCGCGATTAAACGGACGAGACCGGGCTCCCCTCGTAGGTATTCGGGAAGTGTCGCGAACACGTGCTCATATGTCGTCCGAACAGACAGAGACGCGTATTCCGGAACTTGGATGACCTCCGCATTTCTGGTATTCACCGGAACATGACGCACCACCTCGAACATATGTGAAGCGGGTGACCGACGATCGAGGGTGATGTGGGAAACTTCCGAGTCTGGTGTTACTTTGTCACGGACATTCGGAGTGCGACAGAAACATCCGACGACAGCAATATCGACGCACGCGAAGACGGTCGAAAATGTCGAGTTGCGTCATCCCACCCCGGAGATGATGAACGTACGACTCCCACAAGTTCGCAATGACCTTTCCACACGTGTAGCATCGGATCGGAATGGGCATAGTGACAATTTGAAACGGACATATACGCATTCTCCACAGCTAGAGAAATTGATTGGAGACTGACTTTTTTTTATGTAATGTATAGTCCTCTGTATTTAATAATAAAAGACTTGATGTCTATGCTGGGATCGGGATTCATGTTACTGTACAGCTGCGTTCTGTTCATCTTGTTCACGATGTACTTTTTCACTCTCGTGATGTATATTCGTAAATGGCACCGAATGGAGTATTGTTGGCAGTGGCTCTATCCGGCAATACTTCTATTCATCCCCATCTTCGGACCAATTCCAGTTCTCCTCATGTTGACCATCGGTGTCGGGCTAGTGACAAGTGAAAAGTAGGCCACCCACCACATGATGTGGAAAATTCTACCCATCCGCCACCCTCTCTGCACATCTACTCCACAATGTCGTATGGTACCGTCCTGTCGGAGCTGTTTGGGTTCGAACACTTCCGTCCCGGGCAACTGGATGTGATCCAGAATGTGCTCGACCGGGACTTGGACACCGTGGGTATACTACCAACGTCCACGGGCAAGACGCTGATCTTCCAACTCATCACGGCCGTGAAACGTCGGGTTGATCCGACAGGTATAACGCTGGTCGTCTCTCCGTTGATTGCCCTCATGCAGGATCAGGTACGGAGTTGCAATGCATTGCTGACACTCGACTCCGCTGGGTGTATCGTTGGCGGCGGTGGCCAGAAGGATGTTGCCACGATGTTGGGATCGGCTCAAAATGACCCAGATGCGGACCGGGATGCGATGATGGGGCGATATCCACTCGTCTACGTCTCCCCTGAAAAACTACCCTTCCTACCGTCGAAACTACTGTCCAGGGTCTTCCTCCTCGTGGTGGACGAATGTCATTGTGTATCAGAACATGGGAATTCCTTCCGGCCGGCATACCGGAAGATCCGATCATACCTCCCAGGAGTTCGCACACTCGCATTGACGGCGACCACCACCGCGGCAATGGAAGCGGATATAGTGGACAATTTGGCCATGGAGCAGCCAGTCGTTGTTCGTACGAGCATGTATCGGAAGAACCTGCATCTGTCCGTTCGATCCAAACAGACCCGGGACAAGGATATGGAGGTGATCCGGAGTGCGCTGCCGACCGAGGGTCGGACAGTCGTGTTTGCCCCGACCCGCCTGGACTGCGAACGTCTGGCACGGGTGCTCGGGAGTCGGGCTCGATACTACCACGCGGGACTGTCTCCTGCTGAACGATGTGATGTCATGTCAGAGTTTGCGGATGGATCGATTCTGGTCGCTACAAATTGTTTTGGGCTCGGGGTTGATATCCCCGACATCCGATTCGTTGTTCACTACGGGCTCCCACGGTCCATCCTCGGGTACGTCCAGGAATGTGGGCGGGCCGGACGAGATGGGCGCAATGCGACGTGCCTGCTGTTTGAGGATGCCTCCGACATCTCCAAATACACCGAGACGGAGCGGGATGTCAAAAGCGCCACGGCGATGTTTGCGTGGACTCGTCAGACCAGGTGCCGACATCGATCCTTGCTGGAGATGTTCGGTGAGGCCATGACATCATCGTGTTGTTGGGGCACGACGGACCATCCTGGCTGCGACGCGTGCTCGGGTGAAATTGCAGAATCGACAGTCATGACGACGACTGACGACACCCTTCTTCTTCTGACCGCGATGAAGGAGACGGGAAATTACAGTGGACGTCGACTGCCAGTGGACTTCCTGCTTGGATCCAAATCCAAAAAACTCACCCGGTTCCGGAACCTTCGCACGTCGTCCGTGTACGCGCAAGGGCGTCACCACTCTCGCGAGACGTGGATTGCCATTCATCGACAGCTGGTGGACTTGAAGGTGATCCGAGAAGTCGTGACAACACGTGGTTACGTAGTGTTCAAAACCACCACATCTGTGTGTCCAAAGATGTATTGAAAATCAAAATCTAATAAATACTTGATCTGTAAGTTGTGCTTTGTCGGCTGTGCCAATCGTGTGTAAACATGGGCGGATCGAACCGCCACTCTCGGTACAGACCGAGTAACGAATGCATCGAATCAAAGAGCGGGTCCGTTTGTCTCGATGTATTGATTGGCATGATCCATGCCACTCGCAACGCCTCCATGTATAGAGTATGGACCGACTGCATCGTCAGTTGGCGCGTGATGTGGATGTTCGGATGTTCCCCAACATCGTGCCACTGAGTCGCCGGAGTCGGCCCTGAATCGTTGCCAGGTTGGATAGATGTTCGTGACACCGTTCGACCGAGGAACGATTGTCCTCCTCCCGTCGACGGGACGTTAATTTGAATCGGAGTCGATGATGATTCGGTGACGACGTCGACGACTAGTGGGCGGCAAGCAACCAGCGTTGTAGAGCGCTCGTGTCATCTCATTACGTTTCCGGCGATCGGGGTACGTACGGAGATATCGGAGACATTGTGTTCCGTCCACGTTTGTAACGGGACAATCCAATTGGATTCTCCGGCCAACCACCCATCCGAAATCAGTCCCTCCGTTATACCACACCGACTCTGAAGTTGTCGTGTTTCCGACAATTTCAATGGCGCCGACAAGTGCCTGCGACGGATGTTCACGTGCCCAGAATCGGAGGATGTCTCTCATACAGAAGCCGCTGTCTCTCATCCGAGTGGTGACGTAATCGCGTTCTGCTTGCGTTGGTCTGTTTCCACTGGCCACGAGACCAACCCATTCGGGTTTTCCGGGACACTGGAATGGGAAAGGGTAGCTTCGGTTCTCAATATCCTTCCCACCAGGAGCGACCAATGCCATCGCGGCAGGGTTCTTGACGTTGAGGAGTCGCATTGGGTGGATACCGAGGGGGTTTGGGTTTCTGTGGGTCCCGAATAAAATTCCATGGAACGGGTATCATATTTTTCTCGGAAAGTTTTTGTAACGTGGAGATGTCAGTAGGATATTTTATGATACTTGTCCTAGTCATTTCGTTTGGGTCGTCATAACGGCCGACTTGATAATAAAGATCATTTTCCGATCTCGAGTGCCAACTTGATATGTAGTGCCTGGATCTTCTGTGAAGACACGTGGTTGTCCTTGACCAATTCCAATATCCGTGCATCATCGTCACGATGTCGTTTCCGCAGGAAGTTGACCTCGGACGTGAGTGAGACGAGTTCGGTGTACGTGTCGTCGGTAAGTTTGCGTTTCTTGTCGGTTCGAGTAACCGAATCCTCGTACCGCGTCCGCCAAATTGCAACATCCGTTTCGGCTTGGTGGATATTGGATCGCAGGTCGGCAATACACGTCTCGAACCCGGCCTCCTTGAAACGGTGTTCATCGGTAGTCTTGCGTTCTGCGGCCATTCGATGTGCGTGCTCGGCGAGTGTTCGGTCCTGTGCATGGATCGTCTGCGTGGCATTTTCGAGGTGGCGGGTCTTCTCGGCCACCTCGTTCTTAAGGTCCTTGTGTTTCTGTTGGAGCGTTTCCAGGACTTCTAGGAGACTGTCGTCGTCTTTGTCCTCTGTATCAACCACTGGCGACGACGTTTCGAGTTCGGCTATGCGGTGTTTGAGTGACAACCCGTCTTCGACGAGTTGTGCGACCTTTCGATATGCGGCGCTCACGTCGGATTCGCGATCCGCCACGCGTGCCTCGAGTTCCTTCTGTTCGGTCCCCGAAGTGGCGACGAAGATGTCAAAGTCTCGTTTGGTCTGAAGGTACATGTCCTCAAACTCCGCTCCTCGAACATCGTGCTGGATGAGGTCGTACAACAATCGGAAACAGTCCTCCCCCGAGACTCCATCGTCGAGTATGCCGTTGGTGTAGGTAGCGTAGGCTTGTTCGAGACCACGAAGAGTCGATGGAGCAGATTTGAACTCAGTCGTTGCCTGGTGCAGCGCCGTCTCGCGGGCTTTGGCCTCAACCAGTTTCCAGACATCATCCAAATCCGGAACGACGTTGGCATTGAGGCTCGTGCACACGGCGGTGGCGAGCGTGAACAATTGACTACCATTGACCGGCACGTTGCCGATGGCCTTGGGTGGGAACCGACGGATCATGTTGCGGATGTTCTCCACGCCCTGGGTGAATTCCGGCCGCAGGTTCTGCATCGTGCGCAGATCCTCTTCGTCCACCGTCGGACGCGTAAGCGGCACACACTGTCGAGATGGAAACAGCGTCCGCAGGTCGTTGGCTTTGCTCGGCTCGCACTTGTCAATACACTGCTCAAAGTACACGTCTCCGGAGATGGGAATCCCATTCGCATCGCAGAGGTCGAGCGTGAAGTCCCGCATCACCCACACGAGTTCGGGGAGCTGCTTGTTGAACCGATTGTGCTTGCACAAGAGACTCGCCACTTTGGTCGACAGGTGCAGGTCATCGACGGCCTGGGATGTGATTCCGCCAAGGTTGTTGAAGAAACACCCCGACGACACCAGCATGGCCAGGGCGAAGATGGAGGCATCGTGGTCACGGGTGACGTCCATGCTGCCCAGACCCTCTGTGTCCAGGAGAATCGTTCTCTCATCTAGGACGTGGATCAGGATTCCCTTGGTCTGGGCCTGCACGGACGAGGACGTTTCAAATGTCGGTGCTCCCACCAAACCGTTGAGGAGAGACGACTTGCCGGTCCGGTACCGCCCGATGACCGAAACGACGGTCAACGGCGCCTGCAGGCCCGCCAGGAGATCATGTGCCCGAGAATTGATGGTATATTTCCCATGTTCATCCACAGTGACGAATTGCATTGTGTGATTTGTCCACCTACGTGACGTGACGCTGTGTACATCAGAAATTTCCAATATCGGTGATGATAAGAATCGGACTGTGCAACATGTAGTGTTTATAGGTGAACGTGGTGTCATCACCGAACGAATGTATGTCATAACCCCTGTATTAATCAGTCGCCATCTCTCCATTAGAAATCCGTCTTTCTATCTTCGATTGACGTGTGTACCGACCGATCAAGTGTTTGACGTCGTACTTTGGATCAGTCGAGGTAATCATTCGGAAGTCGTCTTTGGCGCCCATGGTACTAATCCAATCTGATTTGATTTGATGGATATCTTGCGTTGTCTTCTTCGATACATTCTCAAAGTCTCAGGTACCACTACAAGTGGATATGATGTGAAGTCTGTATCGCAACATTAGTATACATAACAAAAAGATCCCGATGCAAACAGCTCAACGACAGATACTGATTATCGTCATTGTGGGTATAATATACCTTTCTATCGGATTCTTGGGAGGATATCTTCTGACAAACAACAAAGTCACAGAAGCCGTCAGTATCGACGGGACGGCAACGACGACGGCAACGACGACGGCAACGACGACGACGACGACGGCAACGACGACGACGACAACGACGACGACAACGACGACGACAACGACGACGACGACGACGACGACGGCAACGACGACGACGACGACGACGACGACGACGACGACGACAACGACGACGAC